>Ga0222424_100397_pt1 | contig 26898 bp, 33 predicted proteins | sample 2B2ome_FD_182468 | JGI IMG/M metagenome (GOLD analysis project Ga0222424, IMG submission 182468) | Enriched microbial communities from leaf-cutter ant dump, University of Wisconsin, Madison, United States - 2B200A (version 2) | ecosystem: Environmental > Terrestrial > Nest > Insects nest > Nest... | reverse complement strand
GGTACTTCGTCTTAAGACGCGGGAGAGTAGGTCGCTGCCAGGTCTGCTAAAGGCAATCAAATCTTCTCATCACAACCTCGGCCCAAGCCGAAATCGGGCCGCCCTCAAAGCGGCCCTTTTATATGCAGAAAACATAACGCGGGGTGGAGCAGCCCGGTAGCTCGTCAGGCTCATAACCTGAAGGCCGCAGGTTCAAATCCTGCCCCCGCAACCACCGAAACTTGTAACCGCTTCCAGTCGGCTTCCTTCTCCTTGAGAATAGCCTGGAAGCGGCTCAGGTAGAAGGCTCTTCCCTTCACATCACTGAACTCGTCGGCCTTCACACGGTTGCTGTAGTCCCGTTGATAGTGATCGCGCATTCTCGCGCTGTAGTCCTGAAACGCTTCCATCGACGCGAGGATCGACGCCAATCGGCCGTGAATGGTCAGGTCCGCGCGGCGATTGTCGGGGGAGGGTGCAATCACCACCTTCTGAACGAGGGAACGGACAAACTGGCCATAACCCGCCAGCGTGTCGTTGCCGGCATCGGCCCCCTTCAGTGCCGTCGTCATGGCGTCCAGAACCGACTGGAACATTGCTGGGTTCACAATGATCGGATCGTCCGGATCACGAAGGCCGGCCTTGTCGCTCTTCTTCCGTCTCAGTGAAATCGGCGTCGCCTCTTCCAGTTCGCGCGCCAGCCGTGCACGCTCCTTCTCGAGGTCATCGAGCATCTGGTCGAAGGCTGCGATCTTCATCTGGCCGGCAAGCATGCGCTCGGTCATTTGCTCGGCGATCAGTTTCTGCTTTGACGAGATGGCCTTCAGCTTGGCTTCGATCGTCTCGGCGGTCTTGGCGCTCGCGGCCGCGGCCTTCTGGACCTGGCGATTGATCTCCTCCTGGAAGGACGTCGTGCGCTCCGGTGTCAGCAGGTTGGTCGGGATTGCATCCAGCACCCGCGCTTCCAGTTCCTGGCGGCTGATGGTCTTGGCATTGGTGCAGACGATCCCGCCGAGATCGTCGATTGGCAGTTTCTTTTGCCGGTTCGTGCAGCCGTAGCGGTCCTTGGCCATGATGGCATAGGGGCCGCAGCAATGGTCGCATTCGAGCAGACCGCTCAGCAGATATTGCGGCCGGTGCGCGCGGTTGAGCCTGTTGGTTGTCGTGTGGCTGAAGCTTGCCTCGACGGCAAGCTGGCGCTTCTTCACCTTCGCCCACAGCTCGTCGGAAACGATCCTGAGGTCCGGCACCTCGCCGACCACCCATTCGCTCTTGTCATTCATCCGCGCTTCGCGGTTCTCCGTCTCCGGGTTCTTCCGGAAATTGCGCCGATTGAACACGAGCCTGCCGATATACGTCTCATTGTTCAGGATGCCGGCGCCGCGGTCGCGATGGCCGCGGATCGCCGTGTCGCGCCATTTGAGCCCGCGTGGCCCGGGCACAGGCGGGGTGCGGCTGTTGAGTTCGACCGCCAGTTCCTTGGGTGATTTGCCGAGCGCGTATTGCTCGAAAATCCAGCGCACGATCTCGGCCTGTTCCTCGTCGATCTCCCGTTCGCCGGGGATGCGATTACCCTTGGCGTCATAGACCAGCTTCGCACGGTATCCGTAGGCGATCCCGCCGGCAGCCCGGCCTTTCGTGACCGAGGTCTTCATGCCCTCGCGCGTCCGGAAGCGTGTCTGCTCGATCATCTCGTGGCTGAGGATCGATCGCAACCCGAGTTCCATGTCTGTGACGGCCGCTTTGGCCTGGACCGTCCAGAGTTCGATGCCCTCGTGGCGCAATTGCTTCAGGATGCCCGAGCTGTGTTCCATGTCGCGGGAGATGCGGTCAACCGAGACACAGAGGAGAACGTGGATGTCGCCGCGCTTGATGCGGCGCAGGACGCTCTGGATGCCGGGACGCGACTTCAGCTTGGTGCCGCTGATCGCCCGATCCTCATAAATCTCGATGATGGTCCAGCCGCGCTCCCGGGCGAATTCCCGGCCGAGCGCCACCTGCGTCTCGATGGACTGTTCGTCCTGGCGGTCGGTCGAATAGCGGGCATAGAAGAGGACGTTTTTGGTCATAAATGGCTCTACGCGGAATCGGGGTCGACAAAACCTAGTGGGAAATTTTGCCTTTCCAAGCCGGCGCGCGAAATTTGTTGCGTGCGGGTTGGAGGCAACGCGAACTGATCAAATGGTCACTCTGCGAGAGAGGCCAGGCTCGAAGAGCATTGCTGTTCCGTAGTGCCGGCGCATTCCGACCGTATCAACCAGAATACCTGCGCTCTTCTTGATCCGCAGCAGGTTGAGCACGAAACTCGTCTCGAATACGATCCCGAAATAAAGATTGTCAGCTGCGTCGCGCCAGGTCGGGTCAATGACTTTGTCACCGGCGTCGACAAGCCAGGCGTGCTGCATCGGAATCGCCAGTTCGGCGTCCATCGCATAGCCTTCGGCGTAGCGGACGGTGCTATCACCGGCAGCCAGGCGCGAGATCAGAGCCCGCGTTGCGTTGTCGAAGCATTGCTTCGCGGGGCCGCGGGTGAACCAGATGGGGTTGGTGTCCGCCGGCTCGAAGGTCTTCCCGTATCGCAGCAAAGCGCCTGCTGGTCCGAAGCCACGCTCCATCTCCGCATTCATCCGAATGAACGCGACAAGCTGTTCGAGGTAAGGATCGGGGGCCGTTTGATCTTGGCAGTCGAGATTCAAGGCGTCGTTCATTATGGTCTCCCCGCGCGTGGCGCATCGTTTGATCTTCAAGGATGTCGGAAAAAACGATGGCGGGACCGTGGGAGCCGGTATGGTCCGCCGCTGGCTCTCTGACGATAGGCCGGTACTCCCTTCACGCTCCACACACGCTCGGGACGACGCTGTCGTGCCTCAAAGGTGGGGTGGTTTTGACGCGCCGGCAAGTATGCGGCGCCAGAAAATGGCCGTGAGCCTGCAGTATGGTTAACGAATGACCGCGGACGGCGCCGGAACTCGAACCGACCCGACATAGTCGCGGGACGCCTTCGGATGCGTTTGCTCCACCTCGAACAGGGTTGATGCACGTTCTGTGCAGGTCATGACGATGCATGTTGATTTACGCTTGCGCGATTCCGACTTCGGGATTGCCGTTTCCAGATGCCTGTTCGGCGATTCCGGGACAAATCACGTTTGCGGCAAACCATGTTTGTGGCTTGCGCGGCGGCATCAGGCTGGGGTTCTCGATGACAGAAGGGCCCCGTCACTCCCGTTTACGCCGTTTGCGAATGAACCTGCAATCGGCGCTTGGCAGGGACCGGTTTTGGCCGAATACTTTTTTGAAGGACCCGGCATTCGAGTTCCGCCGGGCCGCGTAAAAGGAGTTGACTGCCATTGACCATGAAGCTGAAAGGCCATTATCCCGCCGCCACGATTGCCAGCGTACCATCAGCCAGAACACCGCGTCTGGTCTTCTCGGTGATCGAGGTGGATATCGACTGTCCACTGGTCGGGGCCGACGAGGCGCCGGTCGTCCTTCGGGACCGGCCCGGCTGTAACCTGGTGCGGAAAGACACCGAGGGCGCGTGGCTATGGTGTCTCCATCGGCAAATTCCGCCCGATCGCATCTTCCCGTTCCTTGCCAGCCAGTGGGGGTTCCCGCACCCCGGCGGTGAATCTATAGACAGGCTGCTCGGTCATGTTCCGAAGCTCTACCACGGCAAACTGCGCAAGGCTTGGGAAAAGGGCGCCCGGGAGAACCCCATCGGCCTCTCCCGGTTCCAGACGGCGGACCGGGAAGGCTGTGAGCGGCAGAAACAGGAAGTCCTGGAAGACAGCCGGCAATATCGCGCCGTCGGCGACATCCTCTACAGGGTGTGTCAGGAACCGTTTCTGCAGATGATGAGCGACGGGTGGGTGTTCTTCGACCCTTCCGCTCGCTGGACGACCCGCGAGCCACAGCAGTGCTATTCCTGTGCCGAGCGGGCAAACATCGAGGCGATGGCGCGGGCGCTCGATCAACGGGGGCTTCATGGCGCCCCTCTTGCCCGCTTCGAACTCGGCCCGGCGTCAGCATTCGAGGATAGTTTCCTGGAACGACGGATCGCGCTCGTCTCGCCGTGGTCCCTGCGCAACGTCCAGCACTATCTGAAGGCGCTCGATCCTGCGGCTGCGGCATTGTTCGTCACGGAGCTCGACGACGCCTCCCGCGGCGTACTGGCACGCGCCGTTGCTGCTGCCGGGAAGGTTGCCGACGCGGTGATCGACGACGACGTGCTGGCTGCCTCGGAGGCATTGCTCTACCTGCCGACCGATACACTGCTCGGACGGGCGATCCGCTGCGAGCACAATGCCGGCATCATTCTTGACCAGCTGATCTGCGAATGGGAGGCGCGGGAGGTTCGCGTTCCGATCCGGCAGGTCGCGTGAAGCTTGAAAGAGCCGACGTGGAAAAGAAAGGCCGGCTGACCTGAGTGGTCAGCCGGCCCCGGAGTGGACGCAGCAATGCCCCGTGCCTATTTGCAAAGGATCTTGGCGAGATCGTCGGGGATGCGGATGGGTTCCTCATCGACGTAGACCGGCCTTCCGAATTCGAAGGGATAAGCGACGAGCGACCTGCCGACGTCGTTATCCCTTGCAAGCAACCTGATCAGGTCTTCCGGCGAAGCCCCCAGCAACTCATCGAGCGTGTCGAAGAGGTTGCTGTATGTCGTGGACATGTCGTCGTAGGCCCGGAAACCCCAGCTCTCGCCTGTCGCCCTGCCCGCCTCATCGAGGGAGATGAACTTCGTGCGGGTGATGTGGAGCGTATTTGCCATGGTGGTCTGTTCCTTCCGTTTTGCGGCCGGCCGGAGAGCCGCGGGGATCATCCGGCCTTAAACGGCGGGAGAACCCCGTGAGGAGGAAGGGAAAGCGGAACCGGGCGTCCGCCGGTATCATGGCGATGGTGCTGCGATGCATTGCGTGTCGATCTCCGTACGACATCCCTGCCTGGCGGGCGTCTGTTATCAAAATTGGACCTCGGATTTTGCCGGGCGTCAACCCGGGGGGCGAGGGGAAATGCCGTGGCTTGCCATTGGTCTTCGCGGTCCGCGGGAGGCCGGCCTTTTGCAGGGTGCCGTGTACTGCGGACAGCGAGCGGCTTCCGCGTGCTCCGTTAACCATACCGGAGCTCTGACGTTCCGGGTGTGTTCCAACCGGCTTGCCGGACACGATTGTCCGGGCTATGTCGACGGTGTTCTGCAAATCCTCCTGGTTCTGCAGACACTTAGCGGCCCCCGCCGGTGCTACCAACACCGAACGAGGGCCTGACCCGCAACCTTGTCGTAGAAGGACTTGGGCTATGTCGACCCATACCTGCTTCGCTTCCGAACGGGAAGCTTCTCCGTCTCCTGATCCTGTTGACGATCGTGCCTCGCCGCAGCTGGCGCGCGCCTGATCCTATCAACTGATCGTCCCTGACTTCGGACACGGCTTCATTCGAAGCCAGCCGGCCCTTGGGTGCGGAAATCGTTTCCGCGCTGGATACCGTGCGCCTGAAGTCTGCCGGCCGGTCGTCACAGTCAGCAGGAGCAATACCATGACGACCATTCTATCCGGTGCGCCCGGCGCGCCAGCATATCCGCATGCCGTCGATCTTGACGCCCTCCAGTCGTGCTTCGACGTCCTCATCGACGAACTGTCTTCCCAGCCGTTCTCCGTCGGCGCCCTTTCCAGCGCGCTTGCCGGCGGTGTCTCTGAGGCCGCGGCGATGCTGCGCGCTATTCCGATCCAGGAGGGGCGGCTGCTGGAGCGCGGCATCGGCATCATTGCCGGCCTGAACGCGGACCTCGTGGTGCTGACGCAAAACCTGCGGCTGCCGGTCACCAAGACGGCGCTCGAACTGGTCGAGAAAAACGACCCGAAGCACTTTCGGTCCTTGACGCTCGATGCGGACACCAGCGGGCGCAAGACGTATACGCCTGACCTGATCATCGTGAACCGGAAGACGAAGCTCGCGCATGTCATCGATGTGAAGCGCAGCCTCGGCTCCTACGAAGCCTCGCGGATCAACGAACTGAAGAGCCGCATGCTGGCGGCGGCGCTCGTCGTTCCCGATCTCCTCTACCGCGACCATCACCGGCTGGTGGCCGAAGAGGTTCGCGTCGTCATCCTGAATGCCGGGAACCAGCGCTCCGATAGTGCCGGCGGCGTCTGGCCCCTCAACGATCTCGATCATCTTGTCGAAGTTTGCGGGGCGGGGAAGGCGATCGGCATGCTGCGCGAGCGCTTCCATGCCCGGATCGACGAGAACTGGAAGCTGGCGAGGAATGCCTTTGCCCGGCCAAAGGAGGAACGGGTTCGCCGCGATGCCGCAGCGGACACCGACGACGAGAACGGAAGCGGGGTGCGTGATCCAGGTGCAGGCTCGATCGCCGAGGTCGATCAGCCGGCCGGCCGTAGCCAAATCCGTATCGGCTTTGCCCGCATCCCGCGGGCCGGCACAGGCTGACCGGTCTACCAATCCTTCCTTCCGCCTTCCGTTCCATTCTCACGCCGAACCTCCATGTTCGGCGACAGGAGACGTCTGCCATGAGCCGACACACTTCCAACGTGATCCTTTTCCCCAACAACCCTGCGCACCAGGCACCTTCGGCTCCGAAGTCGTCGGGTCGGCTGAAGCGGCTGGCGAAGCTGGAAGAGGCAGCGAGCCGCGGCGCGGCCCGGTCGCTGGCTATTCCTCAGGCCATGGCCATGGGCGCGGCGACGCCGGATGCCTTGCCTGATCCGGCGATCGTCGCCCGGGTCGTCATCGGCTTCGCCCGACGCAAGGGCAAAGCCATGACCAGCATCCCGAAACTCTTCCGCGAGCAACTTGTCGCGCTGTGTGCTGTCGGCGATCCGACGGCGCTGATGCTGCGCGACTGGCTCGAGGGTAATCGCAGGCTGCTCACCCTCGAGCGGATGCCTGAACTGTGTGGGGTCGATGGAACGGGGGAGGGTGCGTGATGGAAACGCTGACGGATCGTATCACCCGCTATCTGCTTGCCCGCATCCGCCGCCTGGCCATCCTCGATCTCTACGAGCACGCCGCCGTCGCCGGATTGCTGGAAGCGGACTTCATCGTCGCCGGCGATGAGACGACCGGCACGGTCTGGCGTGTCCCGGCGCAATCCTTGCGTCTGCTCGACGCCGACCCGGTCAAGGCGCGCATCGAGATCATGCGGCGTCTCGGGAAAGCGCCACACAGGACGACGGCGATCGACGCTTTCAACAGGGACCTTCCCGCAGAACCCGCCCATGGAAACCGCCGTTCGGCCCCGAAGGGAAGAACCGCCCATGCGCCATCCGCATCCGGCGACTTCCTGGCATTGCTTCGGGAGCACATCGCTCCGCCTGGTGTCGCCCATGTCACCGTCGCGCTCCTGGTCGCCCGTGCCGTAGGTTCGAGCGTTCCCGACCTGTCGGCACTGTCAGCCGTCCTTCGGAACCCGGGAGCCTTCGTGCTGATCAAGGCGCCGGTCGGTCGCTTCGAACGCCGCTTCGGCCTCATGCTCGAGGACGGCCTGATCGTTCCCTGCTGGACAAAACTCGAGGACGTCCATCGCAGCAGCCCGCTCTCGGATGACTACGGTGAGCGCCGCCGCGGAAAGACCCGCAAGACGATCAAAACACTTGCCGGGACGGATGTACCGAGGGCGGTGGAGCGGTCGCTGAGCCGGTTCCTCGTCGATGTCCTGCTGGAGCGCTCGGCACCCGTGGTCCTTGCCGATGAGACGAAGACGACGCTTGCGCCCTTCGTGTCGATGACGCCCGACCTTGTGCTTGAGTGCGGTGGCCTCGATCACGCGCTGATGGCGGAGCTCCTGCAGATCTGTTGCGGCATCGCGCCGAAGCAGGCGCTGCGGCAGATGGAGAAGAGGGTGCTCGATCTGGAGGGCCTGTCGATCGATGCGCTGGCGTTGGCTGTTCGTCCCGGGCGCGGTCTTGAACACGTCCTGTCGATCCTCGAGGTCCTCGGCGAGCGAGCGCGCTCCGCCAACACGTCGGACGATGACGACGATGACAGCCGCGGCTCCGGGCGCGGCAGCGATCGGTCGGGGCGGCCGAAGGTCAAGAGCCGGTTCCTGATCAAGGATGGTGATGACCCGGCAAAATCCGTTGATGGCATCGAGGTCGTTCAGCCGGAGAAGCCGGTGGAGCCGGCCGGGAAGGAGAGTGGCGGCAGCGCATCCATCGATCCGGCCAATCCGGAACACAGCCGGCTGCGCCCGTTACGGGTTGAGACGCTCGCGGGCTATGGCGAGGCGCGGGACTGGGCGCTCGATCTGAAGGAGGACCTTCAGCTCTGGCGCGATGGCGGGCTGACCTGGAGCGAGATGAGTACGAAGCTGATCCTGTCGGGACCGCCCGGCACCGGCAAGACGACCTATGCTCGCGCGCTTTGCAATACGTTGCAGGTTCCGCTGCTGGTGACATCGGTAGCGTCATGGCTTGAGCCCGGTTATCTCGGTGATGTCCTGAAGCGCATGTCCAGGGCCTTCGAGCTGGCACGGGAGAATGCCCCGGTCATCTTGTTCATCGACGAGGTCGACAACATCGGAAGCCGGTCTTCAGGTCGACGGGACCAGTATGACGATTACTGGCGCTCGCTGATCAACCGGCTGCTCGAGCTTCTCGACGGGACCTCGAAGACCGACGGCGTGATCGTCGTCGCGGCGACGAACCTCCCGGAAAAGATCGATCCGGCACTGCTGCGGTCGGGTCGGCTGGAAAAGCATGTCGCGATCCCGCTCCCGGACATGCAGGCGCTGGCGGGCATTCTCGCCCATCATCTCGGAGACGATCTCGCTGGCGTCCTGGCCTCCGCGCCGTCGGGCAGCCTCGAAACGATCGAAGCCGCACGGCAGCGCCATACTCAAGTCGGCAGCGATGCAGCTGTCATCGACCAATCCAACCGCGGAGCCCCCCGAAATGTTTGAAGCCATCCATGCAAACACACCCGAGCAGTATCCCGATCTTCGACGGCTGGCCTTGCTGGCGACCGGCAGCACCGGAGCGGACATCGAACGGCTTGTTCGTGAAGTGCGCCGTAGAACCAGAAGGCAGCAGCGGTCGCTGACCTGGAGCGATCTCGAGCATGTCCTGCTTGCCGGCCAGATGAAACTCTCGGACGACGCGCGCTGGCTTACCGCCATCCACGAGGCGGGTCATGCGATCGCCTTCTGTGATACGGGGATCGCCGAGGTCATGACCGTCAGTATCGGGATCGGGGGCATGGGACAGGTGGTCAGCCGGCAGCATCGACATCTCCCGCAGACGCAGGACTGGCTGATGCGCAGCATCGCTTGCATGCTGGCAGGCCGGACGGCGGAGCTGCTGATCCTCGGCGAGGCGGTGGCCGGGGCAGGCGGCTACGATGACAGCGATCTGGCTAGGGCGACCGAACACGCTATTGCCGCCGAGACCCGGCTCGGGTTCTCCGATCATCAGCCGCTGCTCTATCGGTCCGCGGCGGTAAGCATCAACGAGCTCACTCTCGACCGGCATCTGGCGGACCGGGTCAATCGTCGTCTGATGGAAGCCGAAGCGATGGCCCGCAGTCTGCTGGAGAACCGGCGGGGCGCGCTGGTTGCCATCGCCAGGCGGCTGAAGGATGTCGGGGCCATGACCGGTGAGGAGGTGAACGCCCTGCTCATGGCGCATGGCGGTCCTCCGATCCGATGAAACCGGAGGGGCGGCTCCGAAACCGCGATTCCGATCGGCGCCACTCCGATTCACCATTCCAAAATACCGATTCCGAAGTCGCGGAAATCGATTCCGATCTGCGGCGGGCCGATTCCTGCGTTGCACCAGCGCCGTCGCGACGAGTTTGGATCGCCTGCCGCCGGCAGCCGCCATGGCCCGCCCCAGAAACGCGCCATCTCAAACTGCCGACAAGGCGCTTCACGCCTTATCAAGTCCTCTGCGCATCAATTCCCATGCATCATGCCTTCGTCTACGTTCCGGGAAACTCGAAACACATCATCTCGATTTACCTTTCCGCGATTCCTGTTCCGGTTTTGTCGTTGCCAAACTCCGGATCGGCGATTCCAGAGCAAACCGCGTTTGCAGGCCGCCCACCGTCCGCCTGGCGGTCGGAAACGAACCAGCCCTCCCTGTCCGAAATGTCAACACAGGCAGCCTCGCTTGTTCCTTGCATGGCCGGCCCGTCTCAACCGCCGGGATCGTGTGGGTGACGGACAAGGCTGCGCCCCTGCAAACGCCGTTTGTCGCTTGCATCGCCGGCGGCGACGCTGGGTCTTCATCACAAGGAGACAGGTGCATGGCCAGGAAATCGATACGGCAGCGGAATGCCGAGCAGCGGGTTCGTCAGCAAAGGGTGCGGGACGATGCCCGCGAGCATAGGCGACCGACGCGCGATGACGTCGCCCGCACGCTGCTCTGGCAGATGATCGTGACGGCGAAGCAAAAGCGCAGGCGCGACGAGATACTCGAAAGGCTCTGTGGGGAGATCGTCGCGGAACTGGCGCTCCAGGGGTTCGATGTTCGCGAGAGCGAGGCCGTGTTCGAGGCGCTGACGGAAAAGTACGAGCCTGAGGTCCGGCCGTTCCGTATCAAGCGCCATCTGGAGGGGAAGGATCGCATAGTCAAGCAGCAGCGGTGACACGCTGTCTCTAGGTGCACAGGTCTTCAACGCGATCGATTCGAGTTGCCGCGGCAATCGTCTTGGCAAACGATGTTGTCAAATATCCTGAGCGCTCTCCCCATTACTTCGCAAAACGGCGTTTGCGCTGAGATTGATTTGTTAGCGGTCGTGCTCCCGGGGATCAGCAGCCCGCGGCCACAAGATCGAGTGCATTTTCTGAGAGAGGCTCACAGTAGCGACGGATCGCATCTGTGTAGCGTGGATGCGTCCAGGCGGTTCGCGTACACGATCGATTTCTTTCGATTACACCAGCTGGACGCAGAGCAATGTTGCTGGGCTGGACAGGGGAATGCGACGGCGAGTTACGCCGCCGCCACCTTTGCCTGGCGCATGGATTGGATGATTTTGACTACTTCCATGAATGCTTTCATGGCGACGATACCGGCGTCCAAAGCCGCATTCTGTGCCTCCCGGTCAGTGGAAATGGCCCGAAGCCGCTCGCAGGCAAGAGCCAGTGCGAGATGGTTCTCGGCAACGGTCGTGGCTTCGAGCAGGTCCGAACTGGTGGAGGCGCAAGGAGCCTGCGCCTGCGGGCCGATGTACAGATTCATGTCGCCGGGCAAGGCCAAGACGAATTGTCCGTCGTGTACGGCAAGGGTCCAGCCGTCGAGAGCGGTTTCTTGGGGGAAGGTCGCAATGGAGGTACGAAGGGCGTCGATGAGCTTGTTCGACATGGTTGGTCCTTTCTGAGCATGCGTGTCGATTGGTTGATAATAGGAGGGGAGGCTAGGCCCGCGGCCGGTTGGGCGGCCGCTCGCGGAGTTCTGTTAGCTCCAGCCGGAAAATCCGCATGGAGGTATCAAGCTCGGAAGACCTGCGTCACCTCGGGAAGGAAGCCGGCCTTATCGAAGGTGCTGGCCTCCGACAAATTGGCAATCGTAGTAGCGGACATAGGCTCTCCTCTCAGCTCCGCGCATCGTTTTGTTCATCAATGTTCTGAAACGATGCGGGACCCTGAGAGCAAGTCGATCCGCTGCTGGCTTCTTCGACGTCGTGCCGTTGTTCCCTTTACACTCTCACCTGCGCCGGGACAGCACGTCGTGAAGTCAAAATAGGGGGAGGTTCCCGGATTGCAACAGGATACCGGCCGGTCGATGGGAGGCATCTGTCGAAATAGTTAACGATTTTCTTCGGATACGCTGTCACGTGGCGGGCCAGCGAGGCAACTGGAGTCCTCCCAATGAGGACGGCATCGACATCGTCGAGCAATCGGAACGCACTCATAGTCCTATGACCGCTACCATTCACAGCGCCACCGCTCGCCATCGAAGCCGACATAGCCTTTCTGCGGGCTATAACGGTAGCAGACCTCGCGGTCGAGCGTCGGCATGTCGTTGGGAAAGGGCACGTCGAGGTCTTCGACCTCCTTGTCCCAGCCCCTGTATGTCAGGAGAAGTTCTCCGAACTGTTCGACATGCCGGCCGTGCCACTTGCCATAGGTACCCTTCGGCATCATGTGAACGTGCAGAAAAAAGTCGCGTGCATTGCGGTAGCGCTTGCGCCGGTCCAGCATCGTGGTCATGGCTGAAAGGCCAAGCCCAACGGGGCTTCGTCCACCGTAACCGCCAGATACGTGGGGTATGGGGATCTGCTCGATGATCTCTCCGCTGTCGCCATCGCTGACAATGGCCACACCGCCCGCGACGGACCCGAGCCAGCGGAATGCGTTCGTCATCGCTGCCTGAAGTTCTCCCTCATCGCAAAGGGGATACCGGTGCGCCAAATCGCGTGGTGACGCATCGGGGCTGATGACGCCGTCGTAAAGTTCGAGGAACAAGCGGACTGGAAGATGCTCGCTTGCCGCGGGAAAACCTGCATTTGCTGCAGCGCTCATGGCCTCGACCGCGGCCTCAAGAAGTTTGGTTGTGGTTAGGTCGTTGTGATCAGGCGGAATTATTGTCAACACTTCTCATTTCCATGTCTGTTGCTCTCTAACAATGCTCATCGCAACAGAATGAAAGTGCAAGGCCAGAAATCAAATTTTTTATATTATTTGAAAGGCGCGTTATTGATGGCGTATTCACGACCCGTTTTACCGGCGCAAAAGCCGTGGATTCACGGGAGTTTGTGTAGCGTTCGAAAAAAATCCAATGTTGACAATGACTTTTGCGTTGACGCGCTCATCGTTCTGCCGAACAATCGATGCTATGGAACTCGAACCTCGACATATCGATGCCTGAGAAAACAAGTAATAAAACTGAGCTTGGAAGAGATAAACTGGATGGGCCGAAGATTGTCGTCGTTCCAGGTATCGCCGACGGCACAGTCTCATGGAGATGGGATTTATTGCTCGACAGGTGCGCGCTCGCCGTCGCGACCTTGCTGCACAGCGAAGTCATCAATGTCGCCCTGTCGATGGATGCCGACATTGTCCAAGGGCGGTTGCTGCCTTGTGGCAGCGATGCAGCTGTCCTCGTCGACCAAGGTGAAACGATCTGCCGGATCGATGGCGAGCCTGCGGATGCCTGGCATCCGATCAACGTGTTCATTGCAGACCGGCGTGAAGCGATTGTCGAAAGTGCCTCCCGCCTGACATCCGATCCGCTCGTACTGACAGGCCGTTGGGCGAGTCTCGGCAGCTCTGACGAAGGACAATTCCTGCCGTACACGGTTACGACGCTGAGCGGGGACGGGCCGAAAGCGACGCTGATCGACGAGGGATGGTTTGCATGGGACCAGCCACGCGGTCTTGGAATGCTATCGTGCCCCGTTGATGGCGATGGAAAGCAGGACGTTCTGCCTTATTTGGAGGGCGTGACCAATCGAGCGGTAATGGCAGCCAACGAGGCTCTTTACGGCGGTGAACTCGTTATCAGCGGTGTGCTTTGGCAGATCGACACGTGTTCGTATGGGCGCGTCATCGTGGCCACCTACGAGACACCGCAGGAGATGGACCGCTCTTGAGCGGGAGTTGCTGGAACTTCGCGCGAAGCCGCTCGCTGGGCGGCGGTCTGTAACGCGCTAAATGATGCTGAATATGTAGGAGAGGTCAGGCGTCGAATCTCTCTATATCATTGATAATGCAAACTTATCCATCATTATGTAGAATAGACAAGCCGTGCGGTGTTAACTGAAATCTATAGCATAAACCGCGCACACACTATAGGATGCTGGCCATGGATTCGCCCGTCACCCCTCTCGTCGCCTCGTCAGTGCTCCCGGCCGCCTTGCCCGGCTGGACCCTGCCGCGCGGGCGCGAGCCGGACGCGCTTGCCGCCGCCTTCGCCGCTGGCATCGCCCTGAAATCGCTCGATGATCTCGTGCGTTCAACGCCCGTCTGGGCCGGCTGCTGGCGGTCTCGCCAAGCCCTGAAATGTGCCGCCGTCGCGGTCCGGATGATGGGGCGCGGCGAGGATGAGGCGGCGTTGCGCGATGCCGTTCTGCTGACCGCCGCCGGTGACGATCCCGGCCCGGCCGGAAGGGTGTTTTTGGCCACCAAAAGACTTTCCACCCGAAAACCGACCTTCTCGTCGAAAGCCGTGGCTGAGCTTGCCGATCTGTTAGGACTAGCCTGGGACGATCGGCTCACTGCGGCGGTCGATCATGCCGACGACGCGCTGCAGTCCGGCCGCCCGGCGCCGATCGCCGCGGCGGACTTGGTCACGGCCATCCACGCCGTGCGGCCGGACGCCGAACCGCTCGCCTGGATGCTAGCCGACCTGCTGATCGCCGCGCTGCTGAAATGGGATCGACCCGTGCCGCTGCTGATGGCCGAGCGCTATGGGTCGGCCTTCAAGACGCTTGGGGGCAGAGGCCGCGTGCGCCCGGGGGAACCGGCCTTCGCCCGCGCCGTCTGCCTTGCTCTGGTCGAGGGAACAAGCGCGGCCCTGCGCACCGCCGGCGAGATTTCCCGGCGCGCCGAGACGCTGATCGCCACCGCACCGAAGGTGCGCACCAAGGGCGCCGGCGCGGTCATCCAGGCCCTGCTCGACGAGGATGCCGTGGCGGCCTCGGCGCCTGGCAGCAATCTCTCGCGCTGGGCGGCGACCCGACTGTTCGACCGGCTGGAAGGTTTTGGCGCGGTGCGCGAATTGTCCGGTCGCAGCGCGTTCCGGATCTACGGGTTGTGACATGAGCGGACCGAATGCAGCCAAAGCACCGCATGGCAAAGAACGCGCTGGGCGAGCGAACGCTGGCGATGAACCTCTCTTTGATCGAGAGCTGGCCGACCTGCCGCCGGACTTGCGCTGGCGCGAATGGATGCTGAGGGTCGAGGCGGTGATCTTCGCCGCGGCCGTGCCGGTCGGTCGCGAGACGCTGGCCCGTGTTGTCGGCAAGGACTGCAGCATCGACCTGTTGATCGACGACCTGCGAGAAGAACTCCGTAACCGACCCTACGAGATCGTCTTCGTCGCCGGTGGCTGGCAGCACCGAACGCGTCCGCGTTTCGCCGTTTCGATTAGGGCGTCGCAGGCCTCGACGCGCAGCGCGGCGCCGGCGCTGTCCGATTTCGAGGCCATGGTGTTGATGGCGATCGCCTATCTCCAGCCGATCACCCGCAGCGACCTGTCGAAAATCTTCGGCAAGGAGGTCAGCCGCGATACGATCGCCAGCCTGCGCAATGCCAATTTCCTCGCCTCCGGCCCACGCAGCCCAACGCCGGGTGCGCCCTATACCTATGTCACGACGAAACACTTCCTCTCGGCGTTTGGCATGGAGACGCTGCGCGATCTGCCCGATATCGAGGCACTCGAGGATGCGGGGCTACTCAGCCGGAAAGGCATGCAGGAGGAATCCGTCGGGGCGGCGGAGGGTGAGGAGGAATAGTGGTGATCAGCGTAGGGGCAGCCCGTAGACGCTTGTCGGTTCAGATAAGCCCGTCGATGTTCTGACGAAGCAGTGCCGGAAATGTCCTCAGACCGCTTTGCTGAAGTCCAACGATGAACGCGTCGACGGACGGCATCGTCTTGCGAAGGTTGTGCCGGGCTCGTCGAACGCTGGAGATCAGCGCGTCGGGAAACGCTGCATGCAGATCGATGAGAAAATCATCCGGAGATTGGCTTGTCACGCCATGAGAGGCTAGATCCTTCGCCGGAAAGTCCTTGAGGTTCCAGGTAACGATATACGCGGCTCTGCCGGCGATGGCGGCGGCCAAGACATGCCGATCATCTGGGTCGGGCAGACGGAGCTCCGGAATGAGGTGGCGGTAGTCGGTGACGTCCGCGTCCGGCAGGACGGCCTTCATCGTGTCGCGTGTTGCTGCCAGGCGTTCAATGGGCAAAGTCGGCGCGTTGGCCGCCAGATTGCGGATCCACTCATCATGAATGTCGTCCGTCCAGCGTGCTTCGACAAGACCGTCGAAGGCGCATTGGATCAGGACGTTGCGGAGGTGAAACGGATAAAGGACGCAGGCGTCGTAGACCGCGACAGGCGGGTTAGAGGCCATGGGTCTGAATGAGGTCCTCTGTGTCGTCGGCGAGCGCATCCATCGCGGACTGGCGGGTGTCGAGCTTGGATTTCAGTGCGAGCACGTCTTTCAGAAGGGCGCGACGATGCTTGCCCACGTAACGGAACGGCAGATCGCCCCGATCCATCCGCAATACGACGAGAGGACGGGAGATGCCCAGAACGGCGGATGCTTCAGTCGGGCTTAGTTCTTGTTCTTCGGCCAGGACCGCAACACGCTCTCCGCGCAGCAGGTGCGACAGGAGGGCTTCAACCGCGGCGGCGGCCGCGGGCGGGATCGAGAGCTTGTGCTGGCGGCCACCCTCATGATGAACATGAAGTTCCAACCTATCGCCGGCCGCGAGCTTCGGCAGGGGCGATGCTGTCCTACGGTCCCGATCCGACAATCCGGCGAAGTGAATGATCTGGCTGGCCATGGTGCGATCTCCTTGCCCCCAAGATAGTGGTCAATGCCCATAACTGCAATAACTGAAAGTATGCCCACTGTCAGGCCGATGATGATCTCGTCGTTAAATGGAGCACTCGCCCAGAAATATATGGCAGCATTCATCAGCAACCATATGGCGAATGCGCTCAAAATGTAGTCATATCTGTCAGAAATCGCAGAAACCGGACGGACCGGCGGTTCCGTACAATGGTGCCAATGATACATGGACTAGGCTAGCGGTGCGCCGTGGGGAATAGGTTTGGCTGCAGGATGGGATTGAACCGAGGTTCGGAATGGCGGCGCTGGGAACCGCATATTCATGCGCCCGGCACGGCGATGAACAACCAGTTCACGGGACCAATCGCGTGGGAGGACTATCTCACGGCGCTGGAGAAGGCGACGCCGACAATCGAGGCGATTGCCGTGACCGATTACTATGTCACGGACACCTACGAGAAGGTGTTGCGCCACCGGGCCGCTGGACGGCTTCCGGATGCCAAGCTGATCTTCCCCAATGTCGAGTTGAGGCTTGATGTTGCGACAGCCAGAGGCGGCTTCGTGAATCTGCACCTGTTCGTCAGCCCTGAAGATCCGAAACACGTCGAGGAATTGCAGCGCCTGCTTTCGCGCCTTCAGTTTAACGTCATGCAGGATAATTCGACTGCACACGGGCCGACCTCATCAGGCTCGGCAAGGCGGCAGATCCGAGAATCACCGACAATGGCGCGGCGCTCGCCTATGGCGCCAATCAGTTCAAGGTGAATTTTCAAAAGCTGCGCGAGGTGTTCGGCGAGAGCGGTTGGGCGAAAAAGAACATCCTGATCGCGGTGGCCGGCGGTGCAAATGATGGCACGTCCGGCGTCCGCGAAGCTGCGGACCAGGCGATCCGCCGCGAGATCGAGACCTTTGCCCACGTGATCTTCGCGAGCAGTGCTGCTCAGCGCGAGTTCTGGCTTGGCCAGCGTCAGTTGAGCCCCGCCGACATCCGCTCGCTCTACGGCGGGTTGAAGCCGTGTCTGCATGGAAGCGATGCCCATAAGATTGAAGATGTTGCCAGTCCGTTCGGTGATCGCTTCTCCTGGATCAAAGGTGGGCTCGAATTCGATGCGCTTCGCCAGGCATGTATCGATCCGCAGGGACGTGCTCATGTCGGTGCTGAGGCGATGCTGCGCGGCAGGCGCTTGGCCGGTTCTCCCGCCTTATCCCCGTTTGCGTCGCTGCACTGACCGCGGCCGGCTTGCTGCTCGCCATCGTACAGGTGCAGACATTCGATGCGCTCGTTTCGACGGCCTATGGGAATGTGCTCCTCGGGAAGGCGGCGCTGCTCGTCGTCCTGTTTTTTCTCGTGGCGGGCAATCGCTGGGTCTTCACCAAACCGGCCGAACGCGGCGAGCCGGGTGCGGCGCGGCGGCTTGCCTACGCTGTCGTCATAGAGACCATGATCGTCCTCGCCATTTTCGCCGTCGCCGCCACATGGCGGTTCACGCCGCCGCCCCGCGCGCTGGCGATCGCGGCTGCGCAGCCGGTGTCGATCCATATCCATGCGGACAAGGCGATGGCCGAAATTGCCGTCACGCCCGGACGTGCCGGTCCGGTCGAGGTGTCCGCCATCGTACTGGCCCCTGATTTGACTGCCATCGCGCCGAAGGAGGTGACGCTTGTGCTTTCCAATCCGCAGGCGGGTATCGAGCCGATGCGCCGGAAAGCAACCTTGCAGGCCGACGGCGTGTGGCGTGCCGTCGATGTCATCGTGCCAATTGCCGGACGATGGCGCGTAAGGGTCGATATTCTCATCAGCGATTTTGAAATCGTGCGGCTTCAGGACACGATTGAAGTACCTCGATAGGTCCAACTCAAATTTAACGGAACAACCTGCTTCATTTCAGTAGATGGCATCTTGCCGGGCAATCAGGTGTGCCGAGCTTCCAGCACTGGCAATCGGTTCGGCACTAGCTATATGTCTTGAGCGTAGAATCCGGAGCAATGCGAGCCGTTTCGGCGTCTAGTTTTCTAAAGGTGCCGTGATTTTCGGCCCCGCAGGATGGTCGTTGACCTATCGAGCGCCATTTGAATTAGCCCAATTCAGCGCGGTAGGGAGGTATCCAAGGGCGATGACCGATCCCAAGCCATAGACAATCAAGACTCCCGCTAGGCATGTCGTCGGATTGCTAATGCTGTTTGGCGCCCCGAGGATCAACGCAACCGCTTTAAGACCACTGATTGAGAAGCCGATTAGCAAACATGATGCCATGAATTTGATCATAGTCGGCGTGGAACGAGCGTTTCAACGTGGCGTTCCCCGTGCAACGGAGAACACAGCTCCGATCATGCCGCCCGTGACTACCCCCGCCGAACCGCCTGCAAGGCCACCGATCAAGCAGTAGACGATCGTATAAGCGTCGAATTGCGGAGCTGCCAGGAGCGCAGCTAGGACGCCGACCGCCGCGCCGACAAGGCCAAGGACGAAGCCGAGCCCGGTTACGGCATCAGACGGGTCGACGACAACCTGTTGATGGTTACCCTCGTCGATAGTGGGCCGATCCTCATCTGTCATCTCATCCTCCATCCTTTGACATATGCTGCCGCCTGTCTCGGTCGATTGTGTCGTCTTCGTCGCTGTCGAGCAGGATCCTGGCGGCGGCTCCATCGAGATCCTCGTATTGTCGAGTGCGCACGGACCACAGGAAGGCGAGGAGGCCTGCAACACCCATGACGATCGAAAGCGGTACGAGCACGCTGATGGCAATCATGTTCTCGCCTCCAAGACGGTTTTCGCCACGGTCTCTCGCGGCCGAGGCCCAGGCGCAAGACGCAGGGCGTTGGCGACCACGATGAGTGAGGACGAGGACATCGCAAGGGCTGCTATAAGCGGCGTCACGTATCCGCTGAATGCAACGGGCAGGCTGATGAGGTTATAGAGTGCGGCGAGCACGAAATTCTGCCGGATGAGTCCGGCTGCCTTTTGCACGCTGTCGAACACATCCGTTACGACGCGTAGATCATGGCCAAGGAAAACGAAATCGGCGGCGCTGCGGCCGATGTCACTCGCTGACGTGGGAGCCATGGATGCGTCTGCAGCGCGCAAAGCCGGCGCGTCATTGATTCCGTCGCCGATCATCAGCACCCGGCGCCCGACCGCCTGTAGGTCCTTTATGGCGCGTACCTTTTCAGTTGGCAGAAGCCGTGCACGCCGGTCGGTGATGCCAAGCGCCCCGGCAACCAGATCGACGGCTTTTGATGAATCACCGGAAAGAAGGACGACGTCGAAATTGCGGGCTTTCAACGTATCGACAAGGTCGCGCGCGCCGCGCCGGATATCCTCGCCGAGGCTGAAATATGCGAGGGCCTCACCATTCTTGGAGAGCACGGTCAACGCTCCGTTCTGTATACCCAGAGCCCATTCTGGCCTGCCGAGCCGGTAGAGGTCGCCCCCGAAGCGGCCTTCCAGCCCCATTCCCGCGGTTTCTCTCACATTCGTAAAGGTGAGCGGCTTCTCTGTGGAGACACCTGCTGCAACAATGGCTCTTGCCACCGGGTGGATGGAGGTTCGGGCCAGAGCGGTGGCTATTTCGAGCGCTTCCGGAGCGATCCCATCAGTGCCGAGCAGGCGCGGCACGCCCGTCGTCAGTGTGCCCGTCTTGTCGAAGACGACTGTGTCGATCTCGCGCAGGCGTTCGAAAGCGGAGCCATCGGTCGCCATGACGCCGCGCTCGAAAAGGCGGCGGGCCAAAACGATCTGTACCATGGGTACGGCGAGCCCGAGCGCGCACGGGCAAGTGATGATGAGGACCGCGACCGAGGTCGTGAGCGCGGTATGCAAATTACCGGTCGTGATGAACCAGATGATGAAGGCGAGCGCAGAGAGACTGTGAACAAGGGGCGCATAGAGACCCGCTGCGCGGTCCGCGAGCCGCCGGTAGCGCGACCGGCCGTCCTCGGCCGCCTCGATCATTCTCGTCATCTCGGCAACCGTGGAATCTGCCGGCGCGTTGGTGGCGCGCACGACGAAGGGGTTGCCGAGGTTCAGTTCCCCCGCCCTAACGCTTTCCCCGGCAAGGACGCTCCTCCAAAGGCTTTCGCCGGTGATAAGGGCGGCGTCGAGTTCTGCGCGCCCGTCTTCCAACACTCCATCAGTCGGCACACGATCGCCGGCAGCGATGCGAAGGCGCATCTGCGCCTTGATGTCTCCCAGTTCTAGAAAGTCCAGGCTGCCATCGTTTTGCAGCACGTTCGCCCCGCGGGGAATCAGCCGTGTCAGGGCGGCGACAGCAGAGCGCGCTTTCCGACGCATCGTATGATCGAGCACCCGACCGATCAGGAGAACGAAGATCAGCGACGTCGCGGCCTCGAAATACGCGTGGGGAGCGTTGGTAACGGTGTCGTAGAGACTGAGCGCGAAGGTGAGGAGGATGCCGACGGAGATCGGGACATCCATATTGGTTCGGCCGTGGGAGAGCGCCTGCCAAGCCGAGCTGTAGAAACCCGCTCCCGAATAAAAAACCGCCGGCAGCGCAAGCAGTGCGGAAATGGCATGGAAGGTCTGGCGTGTTGCCTCATCCGCACCGGACCATACGGAGACGGAAAGCAGCATGATGTTCATGGAGCAGAAGCCGGCAACGGCGAGCGCGCGCACAAGCCCTGCGAGCGTAGGATCCTCCCCGTCGATCTCGGCCGCAGGCAGGTTGGCGTCATAGCCGACGGCGGCGAGCGCGCCGAGAAGATCCGGGGCTGCATGCCCATCTCGCTTCCACTCGATCGTGACGCGGCGTAGCGAAAGGTTCGCGCGTGCCCGCTCGACGCCAGGCACGCCGACAAGGGCGGCCTCCACCGCGCCAATGCAGGCGGCGCAATGCATGGCGGGGACTGAGAGCACACTCTGCCGCAGCCCGTTGCCGAGATCCCTGCTGGCAATCGCGAGTTCTTCAGCCGAAGAGTTGGTCCGCGAGAGCGGCACACCCAATCCGATCTCGGCCGAACAGCAGGACATGGCCGCTACCGCATCTCTCTATAGGCGTGCCAAGTGGCGTGCCCGAGCCAGGGGAAGACCACGATGAGGCCGAGAAGCCCGGTTGCGACCGAGAGAAGGAACAGACCGAGCACGATCGCACCCCAGGCCAGCATCGGGGAGAGGTTGTTCCACACCAGCGCCGTGCTGACACCCATGGCGGTCAAAGCGTCGACGCGCCGGTCAAGCAGCATGGGAATGGAAAAGACACTCACGGCGAAGGCGAAGCCAGCAAAGAGCGCGCCGATCAGGCCGCCGACCACCAGCATGGCCCAGCCGATCGACGTGGTGAAGAGCATGTCGGCAATATGGTCGAGCCCGGGGAACGGGCGCACGCCGAAGAACAGTGCATAGACGAGGACTGCGGCGCGCATCCACAGGAGCATCAGCATGGCGAGCAACATGCCGGTGAAGAACACCTGCGCGCCCGCCATAGGCTGCACGGCGAGCATGGAACGCAGCGTCGGTTGCGCCCCGGCTTCAAGGTCGCGGCTTTTGAGATAGAGGCCCGCGGCCACCAGCGGGCCGACAATGAGAAAGCCCGCCAGTGCCGGGAATAGAAAATAGTCCCGGCCGGTATTGAACATGTAGACGATGAAAACAATCGAGGCGAGGAAGACCGCGAGACCGTAAAGGAGGCTTGGCACTGGGTTCGTCCACAGGTCGCGCCAGCCGCTCGCTAGCCACTGCACGGGCGCCCGTGCGGAAAGGTGGCGCTTCCACCGCTCGTTGCGCGTCTCCTCGATATCCGACACCTCGGATACGAGTCCGGGTGCTTGTTGCCTTGCGACCATCTCATCCTCTCCCCGTCAGCATGCCGACTTGGCCGCGCGATATCCGCCCGGCCTTCCGCTCTTGTCCTTCAGATGCGCCACGCAGCCCGGTTCACTGGAGACGGCGACGTAGACGAGATGAGCATTGGCGCCTGCGAATACGGCTATCGCCGCCGCTGTGAAAATCCAGAGGAGGTGAAACCGTCGTGTGCGGGCGGGCGCAGCATTCCCCATCTATGGCGTCCTCTTTCCCAGATCGTCGACATAGAGCGCCAGAACTTTGATCTCGACCGGCGTCAGGCGCTCGTCCCAGGTCGGCATATGGCCCTGCCGGCCGCCGTGAATGGTCGCAATGATGCGCTGCAGACTGCCGCCATAGATCCACCTATTATCGGTAAGGTTAGGCGCGCCGAGCTCCGGATTGCCCTTGGCATTCTCGCCATGACAGGCGATGCAGCTCGTCTGGAAGACCTCGCGGCCCCGGTCGACCTGATCGACATTGTCGGCGGTAGAAATTGCCGGATCGCTAAGGGAAGCGACATAGGTGGCGACGTCCACCACCTGCTTCGCGTCTAGCATCTCGTCGCGCCCGAAGGCGGGCATCTGACCGACGCGACTTTCCGCATGGCGGGAATTGACTCCGACAGTTAGGGTCTGGGCGATGGCCTCCGGCCCCCCACCCCAGATCCAGTCGGCGTCGGTGAGGTCGGGATAGTTCTCGCGCCCCTTGCCGTCGCGACCATGGCAGGCAGCGCAATTGTCGCCGAAGAGCTGATGGCCGTTGTTGCGCACCGTTTCCATCAGACGCTCGTCGGCGCGGATCTCGTCAAAGGACAAACTGGCAATCCGTGACGTCCACGGCGTCCTTTCCACGATGCCCTGCTTGATTGATGCCTCGACCGTCGTCTTTTGGTTCTCGCCGAGAACGCCCTTGGTGTACGTCCTGCCGAGCGGCCAAGTTGGCATCAGTACCCACCAGAGTACGGCGAAGATGTGCGTGAGGATCAGGAAAAGAAGCACGCCGCGTGGAATCGGAGTGTCGAGCTCGCGAATGCCGTTCCAGATATGGCCCGTCGTCCTGCGGCCGCTGATGGGATCGACCTCTTTCACTTCCATGGGCCATCGTCCTCGTCGAAAATCTCCCGCTCCGCCCGCTCGAAGCGTTCCCGATTGGAGGGCAGGAAAGTGTAGATCAGCACGCAGATCGAAAAACCGATCAGGTAGAACAGGCCCCACATCTTCGAGCCTTCGAGCAGTGTCTCATGGGTCAACGCCATCTCGTCACCTCAATTATTGGGGTCGGGCATCTGTTCGGGCGCGGCGGTATTCTCATAGGCCGCGCGGGTAAGCTGACCGAGCACCTGGAGATAGGCGACGAGCGCGTCCATCTCCGTCACGTTGGTCGTTACCCCATCGAAGGCCGAGACCTGCGTCGTCTCGCCGTATCGCTCGGTCACGCCCGACGACTGTTCGCTGTCGGGTATGGCCTGGCCATAGGCGTCGCGCGCGGCGTTCTCTATCATCTCATCGGTATAGGGCACGCCCACGGCGCGCTGCGCGCGAAGCGCGAGCGGCAGATCGGCGAGCTTCAGCGGCGTCGTCCCCAGCCAGCGGTACGACGGCATGTTGGATTCAGGCACCACGTCGCGTGGATTGTTCAGATGGGCGACGTGCCAAAAATCCGAATATTTGCCGCCGATGCGGGCAAGGTCCGGCCCAGTCCGCTTCGACCCCCACAGCATCGGATGGTCGTACTGGGATTCGACGGCCAGCGAATAGGGACCGTAACGCTCCACCTCGTCGCGCAGGGTGCGGATCATCTGCGAATGGCAGGCGTAACAGCCCTCGCGCACGAAGATGTCGCGGCCGGCCAGTTCCAGCGGCGTATAGAGCCGCATGTCCGAGACGGTTTCGACCGTGTCGTCGATGGTGAAAAGCGGGGCGATCTCGACGATGCCGCCGACGCTGGCCGCGGCGATGATGGCCAGCATGAAGCCCGTTGCGGAGCGTTCCAGTTTCCTGTGCATCAGTTCCGGCATCGGCTACTCCGCGGGCGTGGGGGTTGCGCCGCCGGCCGGATGCTCGCCGACGGGCAGGTCCTCGTCGAGAGCGAGCATGGCGGCGGCAGGGCTGCGTACGGTCATCCAGATGTTATAGGCGGCGACGATCGCTCCGATGAGGAAGAGAAGGCCGCCGAAGGCGCGCGCGATATAATAGGGATACATCGCCAGCAGCGTATCCACGAAGGAATAGACGAGCGTGTTATCAGGGGAATAGGTGCGCCACATCAGGCCCTGGATGATGCCGGAATTCCACATCGCGAAGACGTAGATGAGCGTCCCGGCCAGCGCGAGCCAGAAGTGCACCTCGACCAGAACCGCCGAATACATCCGTTCGCGCTTCCAGATTGCCGGCACCAGCGTATAGAGCGACCCGAAGGTGATCATCGCGACCCAGCCGAGCGCGCCGGCATGGACGTGGCCGACCGTCCAGTCCGTATAATGCGACAGCGCGTTAACCGGGCGGATCGCGAGGAACGACCCTTCGAAGGTCGACAGTCCGTAGAAGAACGCCGCCATCATGATGAAGCGCAATGTCGCGTCGTCGCGCACCTTGTGCCACGCGCCGTTGAGGGTCAGCAGCGCGTTGCCGGCGGATGCCCAGGAGGGTACGAGCAACATCACGGAAAAAGTCATGCCGAGATTCTGCACCCAGTGGGGCAGGGCGGTGTAGTGCAGGTGGTGAGAGCCCGCCCACATATAGAAGAAGGTGATGCCCCAGAAGCTGAGGATCGACAGCCGGTAGGAGAAGATCGGCCGCTCGGCGCGCTTCGGCAGGTAGTAGTAGAGCATGGCCAGGAAGCCGGCGGTGAGGAAGAAGGCGACGGCGTTATGCCCGTACCACCATTGCACCATCGAATCCTGCACGCCCGCCCAGATCGTATAACTCTTGGCGTGGGCGAAGGAGAGGGGAACCGCGAGGTTGTTGACGATGTGCAGGATGGCCACGACGAGGATGAAGGCCATGTAGTACCAATTGGCCACATAGATGTGAGGCTCTTTGCGCCGGGCAAGCGTACGCACGTAGAGCACGAAATAGGTCACCCAGACGATGACGAGCCAGATATCGGCGTACCATTCGGCCTCGGCATATTCCTTGGACTGGGTAACGCCGAGGAAATAGCCGGAAATCGCGATGAGACAGAAGAGGTTGAAGCCGAACAGCACGACCCAGGGCGAAAGCTGGTCGGCAAGGCGAGCGCGCGAGGTGCGCTGAACGACGTGGAACGAGGTGGTGATAAGCGCATTGCCGCCGAACCCGAAAATGACGCCGGACGTGTGCGCCGGGCGGATGCGGCCGAAGCTCGCCCAGGACGTATCGAAGTTGAGGCTCGGCCAGGCGAGCTGCGCGGCAGCCCATACGCCGACGAACATGCCGAAGATCGCCCAGAACAGTGTCAGCCCAACGCCGACCTTGATTGGATCGTCATAATAGCGCGTAAGCCGAGTAGGGTCCGGCGCTGCCCCGAATGCTGTGGAAAAGAGTATGAAAAGCAGAATAAGACTGTAGAGGAGGACCATAGCCCCGTGGATTCCGAGCACATCGGATCGTCCTGCAGCCGCCATCGCGATGCCGATGATCGCGAGCACAATTAGAACAATCGCGCCAAAGTCCCGTTCCCCAGTCGTGAGTTGTCCCATCTCCGCTCTCCTCACCAACTTCAAAGCACGACACACTGGCACGCGCTCGCGTTCAGGAACGCATACTGACAAACATGAAGTCAAGGATGTGGCTGCATTAAATGCCGCCGAATAGACGATCTCAATCGAAAAATTGCCTAATATCAATTTTAAGCTAGGTCGTTACGGTAAAGTGCCTCCGCGCAGGGGCAATTGCGGAAGCAACACGCACAGGCACTCGACGAACGCTCGCATCAATCATGGAGTTTTCTCCCAGTAATACATAATTATGCAGAAGCTAAATTAGAATAGGTGCAATTTCTTTGACCGGTAACTGGAAGGATTGCTCAACTGAACGTTGGGAGTACGCTTTGCATCCAGGCTATTAAACATGCGGCCTTAGCGGAGGCGCATCTATTGCCGTTGTTTGATCAACGTCAAAGAACGGAGCGTTCCCGTGGCCTATCCCTTTCATATGGACGATTGACGTTCGTCAGCAAGGAGAATTCCAGTGCGTATCATGGTAAAGAGCTTCGTCGGCGCAGCAGCGGTCCTTTTCGCGCTCGCCCTTCCCGCCGGCGCGGCAGATTTTGAAGTGCACATGCTCAATAAAGGTGCCGAGGGCGCCATGGTGTTCGAGCCCGCCTTCGTGAAAGTCGCCCCGGGCGATACGGTTACCTTCATCCCCACCGACAAGGGCCACAACGTCGAGACGATCAAGGACTTCATCCCGAAAGGCGCGGAGGCCTTCAAGAGCAAGATGAACGAGTGTTGATTGCCACTGAGAACTGACCCGGCGTGGCCTGATATTTCCATTGAGAATTGACCCATGTTCCAACCTTCCCTCGCATGTTTTCAGCGGGGGCTATGGAGTGATCGACATGGCGTTATTGAGCGTGATCCGACGCTGGCATTTTCGAGAGCATCTATCGATACGGGAGATTTGCCGCAGGACCGGCCTGTCCCGGAATACCATCCGCAAATACC
>Ga0222424_100393_pt1 | contig 27293 bp, 13 predicted proteins | sample 2B2ome_FD_182468 | JGI IMG/M metagenome (GOLD analysis project Ga0222424, IMG submission 182468) | Enriched microbial communities from leaf-cutter ant dump, University of Wisconsin, Madison, United States - 2B200A (version 2) | ecosystem: Environmental > Terrestrial > Nest > Insects nest > Nest... | reverse complement strand
ACGGTCCGGGTTGCAGCGCCGTTTTTTTTCGGGATGGAGAAAGATTGCTTCCGTGGCGGCTGTTTTCCTGCTGGTGATAGCCGGCCTATGGGTAATCAGGTTCCAGCGGGCCGGTGAGCAAACGCCGGGAGTATCCGGAACTGCTTCAAAAGCACATACACGGATTGAGGCGGGCAAACCGGGCGCTATGGTTTACCTGGAATCCGGGAAGCAGATCCTGCTGGACACGGCGGGCAATGGCCCGATCCAGGCAGGGATATCGAAAGCAGATGGCGCTTTATTGCTGGATAGTAAAGTAGCCGGCTGGGTTACGATACAAACGCCGCGGGGAAGAGAACAGCAACTGACATTGCCCGATGGAACCCGGCTGTGGTTGAATGCAGAAAGTTCGGTGCGGTTTATGGCCGATTTTCCGGGTGAGGAACGGAACCTGATGCTGCAGGGGGAAGCCTATTTTGAGGTGGCCAAAAATAAAGCCAAACCATTTATTGTTCATGCAGCCAATACGTCCATAAAAGTAACGGGAACCCAGTTCAATGTTATGGCCTATCCCGAAGAGCCTGCTATACAGACCACGCTGGTAGAGGGTGGTGTGGAGGTAAACGCAGCCAGCAGGCGTCAGTTACTCCGCCCGGGCATGCAAAGCCGGGTTGCTAAAAACGGAACCATGCAGCTGGTGCAGCATGCAGACATCGAATCGGCAATTGCCTGGAAGAATGGTGCGCAGGTATTCCGGAAATCCGGGCTAAAGGAGATCATGCGTAAAATTGAACGCTGGTATGATGTTACGGTCGTCTACGAAACGGAGGTGCCCGATACGGAAAGCTTTACGGCCGTTGGGCTTTCAAGAACGATAACATTGGAAGATATGCTGAAAGCATTTGAGAATAGTCATATAAAATTTACCATAGATGAAAAAAATAAACGGGTAGTAGTACAGAGAAAATAAAAAACGGGGATGTTCGCGCACCCCCGGCTTAAGGTTTATCTGATCATCGACCAGGACAATCATTTTTTAAACCCAAAATCAAATTTATGCAGATTGCTGCGATTAAACAAGGCAGGCGGCATTTTTATTGCCTGTCCCATTTCAAATTCACCCGGCAAGTATTGCTTATAATGAAGTTGACCATTTTTTGTTTTTTTATTTGCACGTTGCAGCTTTCGGCCAGAAGTCATGCTCAAAAAGTGACCCTGGACTTAAATAAAGCGTCGCTGGAGCAGGCTTTGTCAGAGATCCACCGGCAAACGGGCATTGCGGCCGTGTATAACGATCAATTGATGAGCACCAGCAAACCCGTTACCCTGAAGCTGCGCCAGGTATCAGTACAACAGGCCCTGAACCTGCTTTTTAAAGACCAGCCGCTGGGCTGGGAGCTCATCGGGAATAAATTGCTTTCTATAAAGCAGAAACACATGACGCCGGCACCTGCAGCACCACCGCTTCCGTTGTTTGTAACGGTAGAGGGCCGGGTCACAGATGAAGACGGGAAACCGATGGCCGGCGCTACCGTTACCGTCAAAGGAACGGATCGGGTCGTTGTAACAGACCGCAACGGTTTTTTTATGCTTGATGTGAATAACAAAAATGCAGTACTGGCGATCAGTTTTATCGGGTATGAAAAGAAAGAAATACTGCTGAATGGCCAAACGTCCATAAGTGTGCAGCTGAAACTACTGCAAAACGATATGAAGGATATCGTGGTAGTGGGCTATGGCACCACCCGGAAGGTAAACCTGACGGGTTCTGTAAATGTGGTAAGTTCAAAGGACCTTTCCGGCAAGCAGGCCGGTCAGTCGTCTATGCTGTTACAGGGCCTGGCACCGGGAGTTACCATAACCCAGGCCTCCGGTAAGCCGGGTAATGATGCGGGCTGGATCCGTATCCGGGGGGTGGGCACGCTAAGTTCTACGACCGCGCTGATCCTCATAGACGGTGTGGAAGGTGATCTGAACAGTGTGGATGCAAATGATATTGAAAGCATTTCCATCCTGAAGGATGCCGCCTCGTCTGCCATCTATGGGTCCCGGGCGGCCAATGGGGTGATACTGGTAACCACAAAACGGGCCGGCAGATCAAAGGTGAGCGTAACCTATAATGGCTTTGTGGGTAAACAACGTCCCACCGATATGCCCGGGTTGGTTGATGCTATCACCCATATGAAATTGCTCAACATCGCCAATGTCAACAGCGGTCAGTCAAAGACCTTCACCGATGAGTATATTGAAACGTATCAGAACAATCTTGGAACGGACCTGTATCCCAATACAGACTGGCAAAAACTGACCTTAACCGGTAGCGGACTGGAGTATAATAACGGGATCGATGTTTCTGCGGGTGGCGAATATGTAAGGGGCCGGGTGTCGTTCAATAATTTTCGCCAGGACGGGCTGATCCCGAATACCGGGTATAAACGCACTTCGATACGGTCCAATATCGACATTACAGCCAGCGACCGGGTTTCATTTAAGGTAGACCTGAGGGGGATCGATGGGTTTACCTATGAACCGGGCGAGGAGGCGGAGCAACTGTTTTTCCTGATGAATGGCCGCATCCCCAGGATCTATGGCGGAGTACTGTCTGACGGAAGGTATGGTGTGGGCAACCTGGGCGATAACCCCATCGCAGGTGCCAATGCGTCCGGGTATAACAACACACGTACCTATACGGGCATTGCCAACCTGCAGGGGAACTGGACCATTGCAAAAGGGCTTGATCTGAATATGCTGTATGCCAAACAGGTGGTGAAGGGGGAAGGTGCAACGTTCAGAAAACAGTATTCCACGTATAACGGGGATGGCTCCCTGGCCTACATCAATCCTTCGGCGGCCAATACCCTGCGACGGACGAATACTACCGATCATACAGAAACCTTCCGGACCTTGCTTACCTACAGCGGGCGGGTTAAGGAACATACGTATAAGTTGCTGGCCGGCTACGAGCAAATCGAAGATTATAACGAATCATTCAGCGCCTACCGGGAAAAATTCCTGCTGGAAAATTACCCGGTATTAAATAACGGTTCGGAAACCAACCAGAAAGCTTCCGGCGCGGGCGGAACGGAATACGGGCTGCTATCTTATTTTGGCCGGCTGAATTATGATTATAAGAGCCGGTATCTTTTTGAGGCGAACGTCCGGTACGACGGATCTTCACGATTTACAACCGGAAATAAATTTGGGACCTTCCCATCCTTTTCAGCAGGCTGGCGGATCTCCCAGGAAGATTTTTTCAGCAATGTGAAGAGTATATCGAATCTTAAATTAAGAGCTTCCTGGGGGCAGCTCGGAAACCAGAATATCGGGAATTATCCGTTTGCCACCACCGTTTCAATGGTACAGCCCTATGTGTTTAACAATGCGCCGGTATCGGGGGCAGCCGTTACCCAGCTGGGAAATTCGAAGATCTCCTGGGAAACCACTGAAATGCTGAACCTGGGAGTGGATGTGAGTTTCTGGAATAAGCTGTCCATGACCTTTGAATATTATATAAAGAATACCCGGGATATTCTGCTGGAACTTCCGATCCCCGGGTCTGTGGGATTGAACGCACCCACGCAGAATGCGGGCAGGGTACAGAATAAAGGATGGGATCTGGATATTGCTTACAGCGACCGGATCGGTGATTTTTCATACTCCGTCAAAGGCGTGCTATCCGATGTTAAGGACCGCATCACCGACCTTGCCGGTACGGGACCTTATATTTCCGGGTACCTGATCAAACAACAGGGATATTCGATCAATTCCATATATGGATTTAAATCGGATGGATTATTTCAAAGCGCCGCGGAAATAGCCGGTCATGCGCAGCAATTTGGTACCGTGGCGCCCGGGGATATCAGATATGTGGATATCAACGGCGATGGACGTATCAATGATCAGGACCGGACGGTCTTAAGCGGAACCTTCCCCAGATATACCTATAGCCTTAACCTGAACGGTCAGTACAAGGGCTTTGATATCGCTGTTTTCTTACAGGGCGTGGGTAAGAAAAGCACCTATTTAACGGGGCAGGGAATATGGCCGTTCTATACAGGGGGAAGTATTACGGTAGATCAGCTGGATTACTGGACCGAAGCAAACACAACGGCCTCACTTCCACGGTTGACGTTTAACCAGTCCAACAACGTTCAGAACTCAGACTTCTGGATACAGAACGGCGCCTACTTAAGGGTCAAGAATATTCAGCTGGGGTATAGCTTCCCCCGGAAATTGCTTCAAAGGGTGCATGTCAATAACCTGCGGCTATTTATATCCGGGCAGAATGTCCTGACCTTTGACCGCTTCTTTAAAGGATTTGATGTGGAGTCGAATTCGGGGGGGATCATTAATTACCCTGTTGTTAAATTGTATTCAACGGGGATCTCTTTAAATTTTTAATTACACGTATGAAGAATTTAATAGTGACCATACTGTTAGGAGGTGTAATATTATTACCGGCACTCTCCTGCAATAAAATACTGGAAAAATACCCGTTGAACGCTCCGTCTGATGTTACGTTCCTTTCGAATGAGCAGGAGCTGAACCTGGCTGTTAACGGGGTGTATAATAATCTTTGGTACACGACCAGTGTGAGCGGGCAAATTGAGTACATCATGGATGCGGCTACAGATATTGGCTGGGACCGCAACTCCAGCCTGATAACGGCTGCAGGCCAGGGGCTACTGACGCCCGCAACCTCCGGCCTGAGTGCCTGGTGGGAGCACCTGTACAGTGGCATTGCCCGGGCTAATTTTGTCCTGGACAATATCGGCCGGGTAACCGGGGCGTCACAGGACGTGCTGGATAAGGCAGAAGGGCAGGTGCGGTTTCTGCGGGCTTACTGGTACAGCCAGTTAATGACCTTATGGGGCGGTGTGCCGCTGGTCGTTCATAACCAGGAGATCGCGCAATCACAGGTGCCCCGGAACTCCGTAGATGAGATCATCGATTTTCTTTTGAAAGACCTGGATGTGGCCGCCGGTCAGCTTCCGGAGAGCTGGAGCACCGGCGACAGGGGGCGCGCTACCCGGTACTCCGCCATGGCATTGAAATCACGCATCGCATTAATGGGGGCCAGGTACGATGTGGCGGCGGCAGCGGCCCAATATGTAATAGATGCAGGCAAACATAGCCTCAATGCCAGTTATGAACAGCTGTTCCAGTATAAGGGAGAACATAATAAAGAGATCCTTTTTGAAGTGGAATACCAGTATGGAACAAAAGTGCACGTGATGCCCACCGCGATCTTCTCAAGAAATGCCGGGGGTAATTCTACAAAAGTTCCTACGCAATCACTGGTGGATTCTTATGAGTGCATCGACGGGTTAACCATCGATCAGTCTCCTTACTATGATCCTAAAAAGCCTTTTGAGAACCGGGACCCGCGGTTGAAACAGACCATTGCCGTCCCCGGGGAAATATTTTTGGGCTACCAGTTCGAAACGCATAAGGACAGTACCAAAAGCTGGAATTATAATGTTACGCCTGCTGTCCGGATCACCAATCAGGATGCTACCAATCCCTATGCCACGTTTACCGGCTATTGCTGGAAGAAAACGGCGGATGCCACCGATCTGACCGCACGCAACTCGTCTTCCCTCAATTTTATATTGATCCGGTATGCGGAAGTACTGCTGAACTATGCGGAAGCAAAGATAGAGCTTGACCAGATCGATGCACCCTGCCTGGCAGCGATCAATGCGGTACGGCAGCGCCCTTCTGTAAATATGCCACCTATAGCTGCCGGTAAAATACAGGAAGCCATGCGGACTATTGTCCGGCGCGAACGGAAGGTGGAACTGGCCATGGAGGGGTTGCGCCTCCAGGATATTCGGAGGTGGAAGATCGCCGAAAAAGTGATGCCGGGTCCTTTATATGGCCGGCCTCAAAAACCCTATAATTATATCAACCAGCAGCGGCCGGTGATTGATAATGATGGTGTGATCAGCTATACCGGCTACGCCGATAAACTAAGCGTGGTGGAAACAAGACTATTTAATGCCGGACGGGATTATCTGTGGCCGATCCCGCAAAGCGAAATGGACATTAATAAAAAACTGGTCCAGAATCCCGGCTATTGATAATGTCATTTTTCTGATTTACAGGTCAGGCCATTCCTGAACCGGGGCGGGTGTAATATGCATAACGGTGTTGTTCTTAAACACGGTCTGTTACCGGAATGCGGTGCCCGGCCGTTTCGGGAGTAGGGCCCTTTTATTGATAATCTTATTATTTATGCGTAATCTTCCATTACTGGATATCTGTATTGTATTGCTGTACCTGGCGCTGATGGTGGTAGTGGGTTTTATGTTCTCCAGGAAGAACAAAAGCTCCGACCAGTTCACCAAGGCTTCGGGGAAGATACCCGGCTGGGCGGTTGGGGTTTCATTATATGCAACGTTCTTAAGCAGCAATACCTTCCTTGGCGTGCCCGGTAAGGCATTTGGCAGTAACTGGAATTCACTGGTGTTCAGTCTTTCGATGCCTTTTGCAGCCTGGATCGCGGTGAAGTATTTCGTTCCCTTTTACAGGAAGATCGGTGGCGTGTCTGCGTATAGCAATCTTGAGGCACGGTTCGGCCCCTGGGCCAGAACCTATTCCGTGTGCTGTTTCCTGCTGATCCAGATCGTACGGATGGGATCCATTTTTTTTGGGATAGCGCTCAGCCTGCAGGCCCTTACCGGTTACAGTATGTCGGCCATTATGCTGGTGATGGGTATCTGCATCGTGGTCTACACGGTAATGGGCGGGATAGAGGCGGTGATCTGGACCGAGGTGGTTCAGGGGATCCTGAAAACTTTTGGAGGATTGCTGATCCTGTACCTGGTGATCCGCAATGTGGATGGAGGCGTTAAGGAAATCATAGCGATCGCTGCAAGGGATAAAAAAGCCAGCCTTGGCAGTTTGGCGCCGGATTTTACACGCTCCGGTTTCTGGGTCGTGTTTTTGTACGGGCTGTTTATGAATTTAAAAGCCTTTGGCTTTGATCAGAACTATGTGCAGCGGTATCATACCGCATCATCATCCAAAGAAGCAGCAAGATCGGTCTGGTTGTGCATAAAACTGTATGTGCCCATTTCAGTGGTCTTTTTTATTATCGGAACCGTGCTGTATGTGTACTATAACCAGCACCCGGAACTGGGGGATCTGCTCCGTCTTCAGGCGGCCAAAGAACGGTTGCCATTGAATGCCGGCGCCACGGAGATCCGGCAGCTTGCCAACACATTGGGCCCGGCGGATTATGGAGATAAGGTGATGCCGCATTTTATGGTGAACATGATCCCCACGGGACTATTGGGGTTGATTGTTTCTGCGATCCTGGCAGCGGCTATGAGCACCATCAGTTCCGGTATGAATGCGTCTGCGACCGTTTTCCTGGAGGATGTATACCGGCGTTATTTTAAGCCGGATATCGGAGATCGCCAGAAACTGAACGTGCTTTTTGCAGGAACGATTGTGTTTGGACTACTGGGTATGTTTTCCGGTATGGCCATGATTGGTGTGGGCAGTATACTGGATACCTGGTGGAACCTCTCGGGCATTTTTGCAGGTGGTATGTTCGGGCTGTTCCTGCTGAGCATCATGAGTAAAAGAACCACGGGTAAAAATGCCCTGCTTGCGGTGATCACCGGTATCCTGGTCATCATCTGGATGTCATTCTCCTATCTGATCCCCGATTCGTATGCTTTTCTGAGGAATACCCTGCACGCGAATATGGTGATTGTTGTAGGTACTCTGGTGATCTTCTTTACCGGCTTGCTGCTGGGCAGGATAAAGCACCGGTGACCATGATTGAAATTGAATATTGATCGTAACAAAAATAAAATGAAGACAAAAAATTATGATGTGATTGTATGCGGGGGCGGACCATCCGGTGTTGCAGCCGCCCTGGCGGCGGGCCGGCAGGGATTCAAAACCCTGCTGGTGGAGCGGTATGGGTTCTGTGGTGGTATGTCTACCGCTGCGTTGGTAAATCCCTGGTGCGGGCATGAGTATACGGATCCGGCTACGGGCAACAACGGTTCGCTGACCGGCGGCATTTTTAAAGAAGTGGTGGAATGGATGTACGCACGGGGTGGTTACGGATCTTATTTATCGCCTGCGGCATTTGACGATGAGCTGCTGAAACATGCGTATGATACCTTATTGACCGGGGCGGGAGTTGAAATACGGTACCATAGTTACCTTAAAGAGGTAATCGTTAAAGATAAGATCATTACTGCGATAGAGCTGTTCTCTAAAGAAGGAAGAGTGGTTTGCACGGCAGACTATTTTATTGACAGCTCCGGTGATGGGGATCTGGCCGCAATGGCGGGCGTGCCGTTTGAGGTCGGCAGAGGCGCGGATGGTTTAACGCAGGCAATGACGGTAAGTTTCCGGATGGCAAATGTTGATAAAACGGAAATGCTTGCTACCGGAAATATCCGCAAGGCCCGGGGATTGGTAGAACCTTATTTTCAGGAGGCGTTGCGATCCGGCTCCTTACATTATCCATACAGGCCCTTCATTCACTTTTATGATTATCCGCGGCCGGGTATTTTACATTTTAACATGACCCGCATCAACCGCGTTTCGGGTTTGTCGGTAACGGACCTGACAATGGCAGAGATTGAAGGGCGGCGGCAGGCGTTTGTGATGAGCGACTGGCTGATCCGGAACGTACCGTATTTTAAGAATGCATTTTTAGAAAAGGTAGCCTGCCAGGTTGGAGTGCGCGAAACCCGGCATATCAACGGCTGGTACCGGGTGGAACAGGAAGATATTTTAAAGGCACAGGCGTTTGAGGATGGTATCGCACGGTCCCGGTATTTCATCGACATTCATAACCCGACCGGAGCGCACGATGTGCAACAGGAAAAAGGAACAGCCGGCGCGTTGAATAAGTCATTTGGTCCCCCGGATGGAACCTACTATGAAATACCCTACAGAAGTCTGGTGGCGGAAGGGTATGGGAACCTGATCGTGGCCTGCCGGGCGTTGTCTGCCAGTCATGAAGCATCGGCTGCCATACGCGTGATGGCTACCATGCATGGTATTGGTGAGGCCGCGGGTATTGCAGTTGGAGTCGCAAAAAAAAGTAACGAAAATTTAGATCAGCTGGATGGCAGTCTTGTGAGAAGCCAGATTGCTTACATGAATGAGGCCCCCGATTTTGATGAGATCTGGAAGGCCGAATGCGGGTTTCCCTGGAGTGAAAAATAAAATTGTTCCCGGATGATTTATAATATGAATAGGACGATCTGGCGCATTTCATCCCGCCCTGCGGGAAAGTAGTGGCCAAAAACAATAATAAATAAGCATATGAAAAGAATTGTATTGTGTACGTATTTTGGCTTCACCGCCGCTATCCTGTTTGCGCAGCCAAAGGGTATAAACCGGTTCCTGGCTGATCAATGGACCTTTGAAAAACCGGGTGCCCCGGCGTTCAATTCCATCCGTAAAGGATTAGGTGTATCGGGGAAACTGCTGGAAGACCGTGGTGTTTCCTATGCGGATGGCCTGGCATATATCAGTAATGCGGATGGGGCGCTGTCGTTCAATATGCCGGTGCTGGTGAAGGATCCGTTTACCGTTTGGACAAGGTTGAAACTGGCGGTGGATACAACCGCCACGATCAGTGAAAAGGATACAACGGTCTTTATGAACGCGGGCGGTGTGCGTCTTTCCTGTTTTTTCAGGAGGGATGAAAAGAAGGGCCTGTTATGGGGTATATCCGGAGATGCTTCGGGGCGCATTGTTCCGGGAAACAAGGCAACGATAGAAACAGGTGCATGGGTGCAGATCGCCCTTGTTAAAAAAATGTATCAGAATCGCAGCCGGATAAAGGTATACTATAGAGTGGAAAAACCAACTGCGGCATTGATCAACTGGACCTATCTGGGAACTGCGGAGATACCGGGTAATACAGGTGAGGGGCGAACACGTTTGCTGATAGGCCCGGCTCATGGCAGCGATATGCAGCTTTCCCTGTCGGTTGATGAAGTAAAAGCATATACTCATGCTTTAACAGATGATACATTGTTGTCGGTATGGCCCTCACTGCGGGGATTTGAAGCCGTTCCGGAATCGCCGTTCGGTGTTGTGATAGACCATGCGCCTGCACGCACAGGCAGGTATGTAGGTGGTTCACCATCGATCGTGGTGCTCGATGACGGAACCTGCCTGGCAAAGGGAGATGACTACGGGCCGGCCGTGGGGATCAGTGAACTGACCCGGATCTACCGCTCCCGGGATAAGGGCGAAACATGGGAGCCGATCAGTGAGGTGGAAGGCTCTACCTGGGCAACATTATTTAAACACAAAGGGGCTGTATACCTCCTGGGAACCAGCGCGGGACATAAACTGGGGCATGTGGTCGTTATGCGGTCTGCTGACAATGGGCTTACTTGGACAAAACCGGTTGATGAAAAAACCGGCCTGTTAAGACCAGACCTTTCCTATCACACGGCGCCCACGCCGGTCATCGTGCATAACGGGAGGATCTGGCGCACCATGGAAGATGAAAAAGGCGGCGGCGGATGGGGCAGAACCTTCCGGGCAATGATCATGAGCGCACCGGCAGATGCGGACCTGCTGGACGCAAAAAACTGGACCTTTTCGGATAACCTGGGTTATAATCCCGATTGGCTTGATGGGCAATTCAATGGTTTTCTGGAGGGCAATATCGTGGCGGCACCCAATGGTGCCATCATAAACCTGCTCCGGGTCAGCATGAAAAATGGAGGGGGTAAGGCTGCTGTTCTGACACTGGGAAAAAACGGCCGTATCCTGTTTGACCCGGCAACGGATTTTATCAGTTTTCCCGGTGGCAGTACAAAGTTTCATGTACTCTATGATTCCGTATCCCGTAAATACTGGGCTTTGTCGAACCCGGTATTAAAAAAGCACCTGGATGAAAAAGCCGACGAATCGCTGATCCGGAACACCCTGGTGCTGATGCAGTCAGCAGATCTGCGCAACTGGAACATCGTGGATACGGTATTGTATCACCCGGATGTTGCAAAGCATGCCTTCCAGTATCCTTCATTCGTATTTGACGGGAATGACATCGTTCTGGTCACCAGGACGGCTTATGACGATGCAATGGGGGGGGCATCCAGGCAGCATGATGTTAATTATTTCACGTTTTACCGGATACGGAACTTCCGGCAGTTTGATAAAAAATAGGAAGGTTATATGAAATGAGCCATAGGCGTTTTACGTACCCATGAGTATGCGTATTTGGTAAGTTCCATGTGACCCAAAAACAACAACAAATAAACACATGAATCGTAATATAAAATTTTTATGCTACCTGATAACAGGAACGGCTTTGATGATGAGCTGTGCTGCTCCTGTTGTCCGCCAAAATATCAATAGTATGCAAACCCGTTACAAATGGAGTGTTCCTCCAAATGCCGCTCTCGACCGGAAAGCATTTGAGAAGTATTACAGCATGCATCCGGAACGCTGGAATAAAGCTTTTGAGTTTCTTTCATCCCGGGATCTGGACTCGTTGCCGGTGGGCCGCTACGAAATTGACGGGGACAGGCTTTTTGCAAAAGTGGATGAATATACAACAAGGAATGTGGAGGATACAAGATATGAAGCACATAAAGACTATGCGGATATACAATATATGATCCGTGGGGAGGAGCGTATCAGCGTGCAACCGCTGAAGGGGCTTTCATTAACGGTTCCCTATAGCAGGGAGCGGGATATTTCCTTTTATACAAGTTTAAAGGACTGCTTTTTTTTGGCCGACAGCACTTCCTATTTCATTTTCTTCCCGGAGAATGCACATCGCCCCTGCCTGAAGGTAACGGATAATAGCCGCGTCAGGAAAATAGTGATCAAAGTGAAATTATTTTAAACCTTCTTTAAACTTCTTACTACAATAATGTTGGGGCGGCCTTTCCCGCTGATTTTAGACAGATTCAGTATTCCGCAGATGACCGCAGATCGGCTTTCTGGGAACAGCTGCGGAGGAAATCGGCGAACATCCCCTCCTGACCGGCCGAACGGCCTGGTGGGGAAGGAATGAGTTGGTCCTGCAGATGCGGGAAGTACAACAGTATCAGAAAAGCAACTTCTTAGTTCATATTTAACCCTTATAATCATGGTAAAAAAAATAACCCTTAAACTAACCCTGTGGTTGGCAGGTATAATGATCCTTTCCTGCAGTAAGAACCTGGATCTGGTTACAACCGATATCAAAACCGGCGCCTATCGCTTTGGAACGATCAATGAACTGCAAATGGGCACGATCCCCGATTCGGTCAACAGCATCATAACCATGGGGTACTATACTGATGGTGATGGTGGTGGTGCGCAATACTATAGAGTGGCAGTGTTTACAGACAGTCTTCCCGGTGACCGGATAAGCAACGGCGGAACGGTACGATGGAGGCTTGCCAAAACGAACGGGATCAGCATCCGGGCGTTTGGTGCACGCGTTGACAGTACAACGGATGATGCCGCTGCTGCCAATGATGCGTTGTTATATGCTGCCCAAACCGGTACACCGCTGCTGCAACCTGCAGGCACCATGCTGGTAGGAGCGGAACTGGTATTTCCAAGCGGAGCAAAATGGGTAGGAACAGGCCGGGAGCGTACGTTTGTCCGGAAGACCATTAGCCATCCGGGGAGGATGCTGATAACAAAGGATTTCGATATGCAATCCGGCAGCACTATTACGGATGAATCTGTTTTGTGCAAAGATGTCTATATCAGCGATATCACATTCGACGGTACCTGGATGGCGGGAGACAAGGAGTCGTATCTCAATGATAATGGTGGCGGAGGTTTATTCCTGTATACTGCAAAGAGCTGTTATCTCGTGAATGTTAAAGTTCAGAATATGTGCGGCATCGGCATCTTTACAGATGCGCCCGGAAGCAGTGCGCTGGACGGGATCGGGGGCGGGCGATCCGGCAAGCTCGATAATGTATATATTGAAACAACAAAGGAGGAAGGACTGATCTACAAAGGGATCTCCGATCGCTTTGATCATAATATCATCCAATGGGATGCAGGGGCCCGGATCAATGCTGAAAGCACAGATCCGGTAAATTACGGACCACGCAGTTCCCCTACCTATGGCAGTACAAATGGTGGTCGTACAGACGGGGTGGTACTGTTAAAGGGAATGGAGCGGGCCATCATCCACTCTTTTGGTAATACTTCGGGTTTGGGCATACGCATCCTGGATGGCCGCTACAATGACTGCTTCTTTATGGCAGAAACCTGCCGGTACGGCGGTCTCTCCGTTAATGGCGGGTATGGCGACCAGGTTACGTTCCAGGCTTTTCGCACCGGGGGCGGTGGTATCGGCGTGGATGATGCAACACCACTGGTTTATTATAATGCGGCCGGTGTTGGAAATGTTAATTATGGCAATTCATATATCAGCGCTTATCATGTGAATACCGCGGATAAGAGTCCAAGACCCTGTGTGGTGTTTGGTCCTCAGGCGCGCGGGTTCGTTGGGCAGGTAAAAACAAGGGGCGATAATGTGCCGGGGCATGGGATTGTAATTGACGGCGCCGCCACTTTTTTAGACCTCAAAATAGATGTCAGAGGCCATCTGGGGAATAGCGGTGAAGTGGATGCAAATAATAACCCGATCCTTTCTTCGGGGGTATACCGCAAAGCGACTTCTTCAAGCCGTACGATCAGTATTCGTGGTAAAGTGCAGAACAGTGCTGTCGGGTTCCGTTCATCGGGCACGCCCCGTCAGGAGCGGGTTGAAATGGAAATGTGGCTCCAGGCCGGGCAGCTTCCCTTTGCCGGAGATTCGGCCACGCTTGCAGGCCAGGTATGGGATATAACGGCAGATGTAAATGGCGTTACAACCAATATCCGTCATTGATGCAGTTGCTGCATCCGGTGCCCAGGATGATATTGATGTAAAGAATATTGGATTGTTTATGTTTAAAAACAGGAATATGCGGATCGTATTGTTCGTGATCGTTTTTTTGACAGGTGCTCATTATGGCTGGTGTGCAGATGCGTATCCGGGAAACATCATACCCCGGCCCATGCACTACCGGGCATTAAAGGGGCATTTTGATCTTGATAAAAAGGTGGTGGTCGTCGTCGACCCCGGTAATGCAGCCCTTAAGGAAACCGGAGCCCTCCTGTCTGAAGGGTTGCATGAGCTGTTTGGTATTAAACTCAAATTGCTGTCCGGCGATCAGGGATTGCCGGCTGCTGTAAAAAGGATCAGACTGACCCTGAAGCATTCCGTTGATACGCTTGGCGATGAGGGATACCGCCTGGTTGCAGATGGGCAGGCCATCACCGTTTCCGGCCGCAACCCTCAGGGCGTGTTTTATGGCGTGCAATCCCTCATCCAGATGGTGGAAGAAAAACAGGGAAGGCTGCAGATCCCTTCTGCTGAGATCCTGGATAAACCCCGTTTTGGCTGGCGGGGCTTCATGCTGGATGTGGGCCGGTATTTTTATTCCGTGGAATTTATCAAGAAGATGATCGACCGTATGGCCATGTATAAAATGAACACCTTCCACTGGCATCTTACAGAGAATAACGGCTGGCGGATCGAAATAAAAAAATATCCGGAGCTGACGGCAAAAGGAGCGTGGAGGGCCGAAACACAATATGCCAGGGGCGACAGGGGGATCGACAAAAATCCACATGGCGGTTTTTATACGCAGGAGCAGGTAAAAGAAGTGATCGCCTATGCACGATCCCGGTTTGTTACCATTGTGCCCGAGATAGAAATGCCGGGGCATTCCCTTGCTGCGCTTGCTGTTTTCCCGGAGTTGTCCTGCACCGGAGGTCCATTCAGCATACCGGGAAAATGGGGCGTGGAAAAGGATGTTTTTTGTGCCGGAAATGAAAAGACCTTTCAGTTCCTGGAAGACGTTTTAACAGAGGTTGCGGAACTGTTTCCGGGAAAGGTCATACACATCGGGGGGGATGAGTGTCCGAAAGACCGTTGGAAAGCCTGCGGGAAATGCCGGGAGCGGATCCGCAGGGAGGGCTTAAAGGATGAAAATGAGCTGCAAAGCTACTTTATCCGGCGTATGGAGCAGTTTTTATTGAAGAAGCATAAAAGTATCATCGGATGGGATGAGATCCTGGAAGGCGGGCTGGCGCCCAATGCCATGGTTATGTCCTGGAGGGGAACAAAGGGCGGCATAGAAGCTGCAAAACAAAAACATCCGGTGGTGATGAGCCCCAATACCTATATGTACCTGGATTACTACCAGGGCGAGCACCACCTGGAACCCTATGCACATGATTATTTGTTACCCATAGAAAAAGTATATGCGTATGAACCGGTGCCCGCAACGCTCAGTGAAGAAGAAAAAACATATATCAGGGGTGTTCAGGCAAATGTATGGTCGGAGTTTATCCATGCGCCGGCAACTGTTGAATATATGACCTTTCCCCGCATAACCGCTGTGGCAGAGGTCGGCTGGTCTTCCGCTTCAAAGAACTGGAACAACTTTTCGAGAAGGGTGGAGCTGCAGCTGAAGCGTTATGAGCATTGGGGGATCAACTATGCCAGAAGCATTTATAATGTCTGGTGCACCGCAAAGATCGATACCGCAAGTGGTACTGCTGAAGTATCGTTAAAAGCATACAATTATCAGCCGGAGATCCGGTACACGCTGGACGGCACGGCACCAACAGCCGCATCCCCTTTGTACACCCAACCATTTAAAATGCGGTTGCCGAATACGGTAAGGACCGCCACCTTCCGGGGAAACAAAAGACTGGGCGCCGTAAATGAGCGCAGTTTTGCAATTATCGAATAAGGGGTGTTGGATTGGTAAAAGGACAAGAGGCATCGCCCCGGCCATCAACTGGGAACTTCAGTTCGCGGTATAGAGGATAACATGGATCAGAGAGCTGTAGGGTCGGACCATCGCTGTCGGGTTAAGTGCAAAGCCGAAACACTTATACGCACGGATCTCCATGCCGGGAATGTATCGTGCCTACGGCACTCAACATCCTGTTAGCCTGTCCTGTCTCCGGAATGAATTCCGGAGTTGAAGAAGGGTCAGGCCAATGGCCTTCTGTATTGCATTCGAATGGCAAGAGGCATCGCCCCGGTCAACAACTGGGAACTTCAGTTCGCGGTATAGAGGATAATATGGATCAGAGCGCCGTAGGGTCGGACCATCGTTGTCGGGTTAAGTGCAAAACCGAAGCACTTATACGCACGGATCTCCATGCCGGGAATGTATCGCGCCTACGGCACTCAACATCCTGTTAGCTTGTCCTGTCTCCGGAATGAATTCATGAGTTGAAGAAAGATCAGGCCGATGGCCTTCTGTATTGCATTCGAATGGCAAGAGGCATCGCCCCGGCCAACCATCAACTGTGAACTTCAGTTCGCAATACAGGAGGATGACATGGATCAGAGAGCCGTAGGGTCGGACCATCGCTGTCGGGTTAAGTGCAAAGCCGAAGCATTTATACGCACGGATCTCCATGCCGGGAATGTACCGTGCCTAAGGCACTCAACATTCTGTTAGCCTGTCCTGTCTCCGGAATAAATTCCGTAGTTGAAGAAGGATCAGGCCGATGGCCTTCTGTATAGCATTCGAATGGCAAGAGGCATCGCCCCGGCCAACCATCAACTGGGAACTTCAGTTCGCAGTACAGGAGGGTGACATGGATCAGAGCGCCGTAGGGTCGGACCATCGCTGTCGGGTTAAGTGCAAAGCCGAAGCACTTATACGCACGGATTTCCATGCCGGGAATGTATCGTGCCTACGGCACTCAACATTCTGTTAGCCTGTCCTGTCTCCGGAATAAATTCCGGAGTTGAAGAAGGATCAGGCCGATGGCCTTCTGTATTGCATTCGAATGGCAAGAGGCATCGCCCCGGTCAACCATCAACTGTGAACTTCGGTTCGCGGTATAGGAGGGTGACATGGATCAGAACGCCGTAGGGCCAGACCATAACTGTCCGGTTAATTGCAAAGCGAAGCCAAAGCATTTATACGCACGGACTCCGTTCCGGGAATGTATCGTATCTACGGCACTCCACATGCCGTTTGCTTGTTCTGCCTCCAGAATGATCCGAATGTTCGGGTCCGGAGTTGGAAGCAGTGCAGGCCTTCTGTATTAGTTGGAAGTAAGAGAGGCATCGCCCCGGCCAACCATCAACTGCGAACTTTAGTTCGCGATACAGAAGGGTGACATAGATCAGAGCGCCGCAGGCCCGGACCATAAATTGACGGCTATGGTCTGGACACGAACCATGGCGATGCATATTTATATGGGGTGTACCTACGGCACACCTAAAACCCGCCGCTATGCGGCTACAAAGGAGTTGTCTCTTCGAGACAAGGGATTCCGGAAGAAGAAGAGAGGTGTTATGCCGTGTAACAGCTACAAGGGAGCAGTCTCTGGGATAAAAAGATCCCAGCAGAGGAAAGCATATGTTATGCCGCTCTTTTTTCTATGCATTTTATTTTCATCCGATATGCAGCAGGCATTACTCCATTTTAGAAAACGGATGCCACATAGCGGCTACAAGAAGCGGTTTCTGGAAACAATGATTCCGGGAAAAGGGTAGGCGTGATGACATTTTTTTGTATGCCTTTTGTTTTCATCAAATATGCCGCAGGCATTACCCATTATTAGAAAACGGAAGCCACAATTGGTTGTTATGCGGCATAGCGGCTATAAGGGGGCAGTCTCTAGGAGGCAAGATTCCGGGAGAAGTAGAAGGTATGATAACCTTTTTTTTATGCGATATGCCGCAGGTATTACCCATTATTAGAAAACGGAAGCCACGATTGGCTGTTATGCCGCATAGCGGCTATAAGGGAGCAGTCTCCGAGAGACAATATCCCGGGAGAAGTAGTAGGTATGATAATCTTTTTTTATGCGATATGCCGTAGGCATTACCCATTATTAGAAAACGGATGCTACAATGGTTGTTCTGCCGCATAGCGGCTACCCTGTAAACCGGCCCCTTCCCACAATTCCCGGTATTTAATTTTAAGTAATTAAATTTGGCGCAGTTATTCATTTTATTTTAATAATGCGTTGAGCGGAGACCATCTACATATAAATGATCCTGAAGCCAAGCAGCTGTTTGACCGGCAGACCGGCCGCGGAAAGGCATTTGCAGACGTTTACCAAAAACATTTTGCCCTGGTATACCATTATGCAAAGAAGATACTTGATGATGCCGGTGAGGCCGAGGATATCGCCAGCGAGAGTTTTGTGAAATTATGGGAGCAATTTTCTGTATTTGATGATGAGGCGGCGATGCGCTCTTACCTGATCACGGTTACCCGGAATGCCTGCCTGAACCGCATCAAATTAAATAAGCGTGCCCGTGACCGGGAAGCCCTTTTTGCATCCTCCGACCAGGCAGACGATAATGCGGTAACGCGGGAGGAGGTTACCGGAAGGATTTATCAATACATTTATGATGAAATAGAGAAGCTGCCGGCGCAGGAAAAAAAAGTTTTTAAAATGAGTTATCTGGAAGGGAAAAGCAATGAAATGATTGCCACATTGTTACAGATTAATAATCAATCTGTCCGGAATCATAAGGCCCGGGCCCTCAAAGCCCTCCGGAAGGTATTGCATCAAAAAGACATCTGGCCTGTTTTCCTGGTTCTGATAGGGCTGGTAAAAGAGTAAAATATCCCGTCTTTATTTTTTTTTAATTTTTTTGAGTACAAAATAATACCTGTGTTGTTTTAATAATAGAACAACAAGAAAACGATCATTCATGCCACTCCGATACGAGCGAATTATAGAATTAGTGATTGCCCACCTCAAAGGGGAATTGTCTCCTGAGGACAGGGCGGTGCTGGTTGCCTGGATCAATGAGCATCCGGAAAACCGTTCGTTGGTGGAAGCGTTCCTGGATGAAAGACAGTTAAAGGCTGGTATTGCAGAAACCTATGAGGCGGGCAGCAGGATCTGGGAAGATATAGAAAAACGGCTGACCATTCAGCGGCAAACACCGGTCATCACCGCTGTGAAGAAGAGACGGGTCGCCGTTATGAGGCGTTGGTATGGTGTTGCTGCGTCCATTATCATTATACTTGGTATCGGCCTGTATCGGTATATGTCAGATGCGGGAAAACCTACTACTGTATCCACTGATATATCCGCAAATATCCAGGCCCCTGATGTGAACCGCGCGGTGATTACGCTGGCCGATGGTCGCTGTGTTTTCCTGGACAGCGCGGCCAACGGGGCACTGGCGCAACAGGGAAATACCAGTTTGGTAAAACTGGCTAACGGGCAGATCGCGTACCGTACCGCAGATGGTACGATAACAAGGGATCCCGGTGGCTATCGGGAACAGTATAATACCTTAACCAACCCCAATGGCAGCCGCGTAGTGAATATGACGCTTTCTGATGGTACCAGGGTATGGCTGAATGCAGGCTCTTCCCTGAAATATCCGGTAACCTTTGCCGGGAATGAGCGCAATGTGGAAGTGACCGGGGAAGCCTACTTTGAGGTGGCGCATAACCAACAGCAGCCGTTTATCGTAAGCCGTAAGGAAGCCATGACCGTAAGAGTGCTGGGCACGAAGTTTAATGTGAATACCTATGAGGATGAGCCCGACCTGCGGGTTACCCTGGTGGAAGGTTCTGTTAAAGTAAATGCCGGTACCGGCAACGCCGCTGCAGCCGTGCTCCGCCCGGGTGAGCAGGCGGTAATCGATCAGCAACGAAAATTAAGCACACGGACGCATGTGGATCTTGATGAAGTGATGGCCTGGCGGGAAGGCTATTTCAAATTTAATAACAGCGACCTGCGTACCGTAATGCGCCAGATCAGCCGCTGGTATGATGTGGAGGTTGTGTTTGAACAGCAGGTGCCTCAGAAACAATTTGTGGGAACGATACCGAAGCGCCTGGATCTGAAAACCGTTCTGAAAATTATTGAAGAAAATAATATTCACTATGAGTTTAAGAACAACAGGATTGTGATAAAGCCATAAAGCAGTACAATAGATAAAACAAACGGGCAGTGTTGGATCCACTACCCGCGATGTTTAGATACTAAATATAACGACTTGTTACGATTGTCATATTTTTTTAACCTAAACCATACAAAGATATGGATTTGATTGTTGCCGGTGCGCCTGGTACATTAAAAAACAGATTGCGCTGTTCAGAATTTCTGTACATTATGAAACTGACCACAGTAATATTACTATTTTGTTGTTTGTCGTTCAGTGCCCATGCTTTTTCACAGCAGGTCAGCCTGGAGGCAACGAAAGCACCTATCGAACAGGTCTTTCAGAAAATAGAAAAGCAAACAGGGTATTATTTTTTCTATGAGAAAGGCCTTTTAAAAGACGCCAGGCCCGTAACGGTGCGTATAAAGAATGCCTCTGTGGACGACGCCCTGAAGCGTTGTTTTCAGGATCAGCCGCTGACCTATACCATTGTGAACGGGGTGATCATTGTAAAAGAAAAGAAGGGGCCGGCACAGCAACCAGGGGAAGCAAAACAGGTACGTGCACCCGCCGCACCTTTGTTTGTAAAAATAACAGGCAGGGTTACTGATGAAGCAGGCACACCATTGGCCGGGGCTACTGTTGCGGTGAAGGGTACGGCCCTGGTGACCATGACGGATAAAAATGGCGACTTTAGCCTGGAGGTAAGCAATAAACAGGCCGTTCTGGCCATTTCGTTTATCGGCTATCAGTCAACAGATATTACCTTATCCGGTGAAACAACGGTAACCATAAAATTGAAATTGCAGGATACGGCTATGGACGATCTGGTGGTGATCGGGTATGGAACGGTGAATAAAAAAGACCTGACGGGCTCCGTGGGGCAGGTAAGTATGAGCGACCTGCAGAAGGCACCGGTAGCAACCTTTGATCAGGCCCTGGCCGGACGGATCGCCGGCGTGCAGGTGAGCTCAAATGACGGACAGCCGGGCAGCAGCATGAATATTGTAATACGCGGTGGAAATTCGTTAACACAAAGTAATGCACCCTTGTATGTGATTGATGGTTTTCCGGTGGAAGAGAATTTAAATGGAATTCTAAATCCAAAGGATATTGAATCGGTTACGGTACTAAAAGATGCATCGGCTACAGCCATATATGGTTCCCGTGGCGCCAATGGCGTTATTGTGATCGAAACAAAAAAAGGAAAGCAGGGCATTCCGACGCTGACCTATGATGGCTCTTTGGGGTATCAGATGGTTACAAAGAAAATGGAACTGATGAGTGCCTATGAGTTTGTGAAATATCAGCTGGAGATCAACCCGGAGCTTGCTACCGGCAGCTACCTCACTGTTCCCGGTCGTACCCTGGAAGATTATAGAACGATCAGCCCGATCGACTGGCAGGAGAAAATGTTTAGTGCCGCTCCATTGCAAATTCATAATCTCTCGTTGAACGGAGGAACAGCTCAGACAAAATATGCGGTTTCGGGCTCTCTTTTTGATCAGCAGGGGGTGATCGTAAATTCAGGATACCAGCGCTACCAGGGAAAGGTACTGCTGGATCAGAAAATAAATAATAAGCTGGCGCTTTTTGCAAATGTCAATACCAGTAAGGAAGTTACCTATGGCCAGCCGGTATCTTCTTCCCGGTCCAATAGCGGGCAGGCCTATTCCACCTACCTGATGTACCAGATATGGGGATACAGCCCTATAGAGCGGGGCGGGGTGAACCTGGAGGAAGATCCCATCGATGATATGGCCACCGATTCCCGGTTTAATCCTTACCTGTCTGCAAAAAATGAGCTCAACCGGCGAACAACAACAACGCTCTTCGGCAATGCACGTCTTACCTACAATATCAGTAAATACCTGGAGCTGGTTATAAGAGGCGGTGTGAATAACCGGACCCTGTTGCATGAGTCGTTTTACAACGAACAAACATCGAGGGGGTATCCGTTCCCGGACAATCCAAAAGGCGTTAACGGATCTGTAGGCAATACCTATTATAATACCTGGGTAAACGAGAATTTATTAACCTATAAGAAACGGTTCAATAAAGTACATAACCTGGATGTTATAGCAGGTGCCACCTTCCAGTCCAATAAAGTAAGAGGCAACGGCTATGCTTCCCAGCGGCTGCCGAATCCGGAACTGGGTATCGGCGGGCTGGCACAGGGAGAACTATCCTCGCTTACCTCCACCATTTCCAGCAACACGCTGGCGTCATTCCTGTCGCGGGTGAACTATGGGTACCGGTCAAAATACCTGCTGACCGCTTCGTTCCGTGCAGATGGATCTTCCAAATTTTCGGATGCCAACAAATGGGGCTATTTCCCATCGGCAGCCCTGGCCTGGAATATGGAAAAGGAAAATTTCATGAAGCAACTGGAGTTTGTATCCTCCTCCCGGCTCCGCGTCAGCTATGGTATTACGGGGAATAACCGGGTGGGTGATTTTTCTTATCTCTCATCGCTTACGATGCCTTTTGCACAGTATTACTCTTATAATAACCAAACTCCGCAGCAGGGCGTGCTGCCCGCTACTTTTGGAAACAGCGATCTCAAATGGGAAAGTACCGAGCAGATAGACCTGGGCTATGAGCTGTCTCTTTTTCAGCAGCGCATTACATTGGTGGTGGATCTTTACCGGAAAAACACCAGTAACCTGCTGATGAATGCCATTGTACCTTACAGTACAGGTTTTTCAACCATCTATAAAAACATCGGTAAGGTACGGAATGAGGGGCTGGAGCTTACGCTGAGTACCATAAACTACAAGACCCGCGATTTTGAATGGTCCAGTAATTTTAACATCGCGTTCAACCGGAACAAGGTGCTCAATTTATCCGAAGGGCAGGAAGTATTCATTTCCTCTGTAGGTTTCCCGGCCAGCTACACTGCAGCCCAGTTGTATATGGCAAAAGTGGGCGGACCTGCTGCAGCTTTTTTTGGATACCAATGGATGGGCAATTATCAAGTGGAAGATTTTGATCAGCAGCCAAACGGAACCTACCTGTTGAAAAGCTCAGTTCCGACCAACGGCAACGCCCGTCAGAATATAAAGCCGGGTGATATCAGGTATAAGGATTTTAACGGGGATGGTATTGTAAATGATAAGGACCGGGTCGTTATCGGGCGGGCCATCCCGATCCATATCGGCGGCTTCAATAACAACTTTGTTTACAGGAACCTGAGTTTAAATGTATTCTTTCAATGGTCTTATGGTAACGATATCTTTAATGCCAACCGCGACATGTTTGAAGGAAACCTGTATAGCCGGAATAACCTGAACCAGTACGCGACCTATGCCAACCGTTGGACACCCGAAAACCCGAACAATACCTATTTCCGCTCAGGCGGGCAGGGGCCTACGGGTATGTTTTCCTCACGGGTTATAGAAGACGGATCCTATTTAAGGCTGAAAACAGTATCCTTAAATTACCGCCTGCCCGATGCCTGGGTGAAGCGGTTGCGGTTAAAACTGATAGAAACCTATGTGGCCGCGCAGAACCTGGTGACCTGGACCAACTATTCAGGGATGGATCCGGAGGTGTCTGTACAGCAAACGGTGCTAACCCCTGGTTTTGACTACTCGGCCTATCCGCGTGAAAAAGCGGTTACATTTGGTCTGAAGGTTTCCCTATAATAGCAGCTACTGGTTTAAAAGTATAGAATATGAAAAGAGTTTACAGCTTATTAAGCATACTATTACTTGGCGCAACGATGGTGTCATGTAAGAAATTTTTAAATACAACGCCCGAGGATTTTCTTTCCCCCAAAAATTATTATGAAACGGAAGCACAGCTCAACTATGCATTGAACGGGGTATATGCTACCTTGAAAAGCTCCAGTCTGTATGGTAACTATATGCTGGGGCGTATGGGACTGGAGGCGGATGAGGGATTTAATTTCGCCACGAATGAACTGGCAACCGTTGGCGGATACAATGTATCAGCCAATGATATAAAGATCGAAGCCTTCTGGAAAGAGCTTTATACGGGTATCAGCAAGGCCAACCTGTTATTAGCCAATATTCAGAAACCGGATATGGACGAAGCAAAGCGAAAAGTGATCGCCGGGGAAACCCTGTTCCTGCGGGCATATTTTTACTTTATGCTGGTGCAGCATTTTGGGGATGTGCCCCTGGTGCTGACGCCAACCGAATCGGCATCGGCATCGGGCACACAGCTTCCCCGTACGCCGGCAAAGCAGGTATACGCGCAGATACTTGCCGATATGGAACAGGCTGCAGAATCGGTAGGTGATATTCAACAGATCGGTCATGGAGGAAAAATAAGCAAATCGGCGGTTTGGGGCGTACTGGCCCGGGTAAACCTGGCCATGGCCGGATACCCGTTAAATGAAAAGGAACATTTTAAAGATGCAAAAGCCTGGGCAGAAAAGGTGATCGGAACGGGCGTGCATGAGCTGAATAAATCCTATGAAGCGATCTTTATCAACTATGCCAGTGATATATACGATTATAAAGAAAGCATCTGGGAAGTAGAGTTCTGGGGCAATAACAGCAATGGCCCGTACCTGAGTGGCGGTATGGTGGGCCGGGGCAACGGGATCCGTTATTCATCCGGAGATCCTGCCATCGGCTACGCCGTAGGATATACGCATCCGAGTATCTATCTCTATAATCTTTATGATAACGCGGATAAACTTTATGCTTACGATTTAAGACGGGACTGGTCCATTGCACCGTTCCGCTACAGCAATACCAACCCGGCTACGAAACAGCCTTATGCGGTAACAGAGATCAGCCAGCGTTGTGTGGGTAAGTTCAGAAGGGAGTATGAAACCCTGCTGCCAAAGGTTGATGGGTATACTTCGATCAACTTTCCTTTGTTGCGTTATGCAGATGTATTGCTGATGTATGCGGAGGCGGATAATGAAATAAACGGACCAACACCCGAGGCCATTGGCTATGTGAACGAGGTCAGGAAGCGGGGATATGGAAAATTATTAAATGGCAGCGGTGTAAATGCACAAAGCATTAAAACGGTGCTGCTGACAGAGGGCGGAAGCAACTATACAAGCGCACCGGTGGTAACCATTTCAGGCGGTGAAGGGCGGGATGCTGCAGCCACCGCTACGGTTTCCGGGGGAAAGATAACCGCGGTTAACCTTACAAATCCCGGCTACCAGTTTAAAACCGCGCCCACCATTAGCTTTACGGGTGGCGGCGGGGCCGGTGGCATGGCTACAGCGGTGTTAACAACGGATAGTGAAGTCCTGTTGCCTGATGAAGCTGTTGCAGACCTGTTTTCGTTCCGGGATGTGATCCAAAAGGAACGGGCGCGGGAGCTTTCATTTGAACTATTACGGAAGGCGGACCTGGTTCGCTGGGGGCTGTTTACGGAGCGGATGGATCATTGCAGACAACTGACCCTGACCGCGCCGGCCTTTTCCGACCGGAACAATGCGCTGATCTATTATTCCAATGCATCCGGCCGTGACCGACTCTGGCCGATCCCCGCACATGATATGGGCGTGAACCCGGAACTGGTGCAGAATCCGGGCTGGTGATCAATTGTAAAAAAGTAAAACTGAAAAAATGAGAACGATTTATGGATACTTGTTTTGCTGCATGATCCTTCTGTCCTGTAAAAAGGAGTTCATGGTAACAGCTCCGGAATTTAATGTTGATGTAGCAACCACCGGCATAAAAGCCGGGGAAGAAGTGACATTCGCCTTTTCCGGTGCACCGGATTTCATCAGCTTCTATTCCGGCGAAAAGGGCAATGATTATGCGTTCAGAGAAGGCCGGGTAGAGAAGGCACAGTTACTGCTTTCCTTTGAGTCGCAGGTGCTGAACAACCGGGCGGGTACACAGGATAACCAGCTGGCCGTACTTGTTTCTGAAGACTATAACGGTAAAGCCACCATGGCTGATGTGGAAGCGGCTCACTGGAAAGATATTTCATCAACATTCGGGTTGGCTACGCTGAATGATAATAACGAGTTTGTAGCTTCAGGTAAAAAAGACATCGCTGATTTTGTTGATGACGGCGTTCCTGTATATTTCGCTTTTAAATACACAACACTGCCTAAGGGAACGAATGGGGTTTCCGCGAATTTTGTGCGGGTGCGTAATTTCCTGCTGGAGGCTGCCTTTGAGGACGGAAGCAGTACGTCGCTGTTAACACATGCCAATGCGGGGATAACGCCGCCCAAAGAGCTCATCAAATCGGCTAATTATCAATCGGGCAGGGGAAACCTGCAGGCTACCTATATCAATTTTTATGGCAACACATCAGCAGACCTTAACAAGAATGGTGTTGCAGATGATGATGAAACCACCCATGCATGGGCCATATCCAATCCCGTTACGATGAACAAGACCACTGATCTGGGACCGGATCAGATCACACCCATAAAGTCCGTGGCAGATCCTGCGCTTACTATGTATAAATATAAATACACAAAGCCCGGGACCTACAAAGCGGTCTTTATAGCAAAGAACGCCACCGTTCATGATGATAAGGCGGTGCTCAGGGAAGTGGAAATTACCGTGCAGCCTTAACGGGTACATATAATGGTATCATGAAGCGTTAACGGTATGGAGTCTTATTATAAAAAGCGTTTGCACCGGAGCGGTAAGTGGCTCTTACTGGTGTTGATGGCTGTAGCGCCTGCCCTGGTTCCGGCACAGAATGGGCCTGGTGCATACAAAAAAGAGCCGGTGCTGCAGTTTGTATTTGAGGGCGCCGGGCGGCAGGTATTCCTGCTTAGGAATAACAAGGGGCTCCCGGAATATTATATGGCCAACTTAACCGGGGGGGTATGTACGGATGGCCTGTGCAGGCCGGTGAATATTGATATTTACTGGGATCTGCTGGGGCGTTTCAAAGATTACCACACAACGCCGGCAAACAGGCTGACGAAATTTGATCATGTCGATTTTACGGGGGAGGATCATAAAAGACTGAAACGGATCCTGGCAGATACCGCCTCATTGTTACAGGATTATCAGGTGGAGGACCTGATCGATACTACGGTTAAGCGATCCTCGCATGTACAGGTAGATGCGGTTACCGGGGCTACGCAGAAGAGCTTTGCAGATGCCGTTGTTCCGGGGGCCGTTTATACGGTGTACAAGCTCTGGCATTTTGTAAATGGAAGTGTCCGGGAGCAGCTGCTGGATCATTCACGTGCAAGGCTGTTTACAGAACGGGAAATAAAACGGTTGTTGCTTTCAGGCAACAGGGATTACCAGTACTTCCTGATCGGTCAGATCAGGGGCACAGAAATCGGAAAATACAGGGAGATCCTGATCCGGCTGATCGGTGATAAGGATGAATTTGTGCCACTATATGCACTTTCAAAATTGCCCGAAGCGGTATGGAGGGAGCAAGAACTGCAAAAGGAAGTGCTGTCGCAAATGAAGCGCCTGGGGAACCC
>Ga0222424_100392_pt1 | contig 27323 bp, 18 predicted proteins | sample 2B2ome_FD_182468 | JGI IMG/M metagenome (GOLD analysis project Ga0222424, IMG submission 182468) | Enriched microbial communities from leaf-cutter ant dump, University of Wisconsin, Madison, United States - 2B200A (version 2) | ecosystem: Environmental > Terrestrial > Nest > Insects nest > Nest... | reverse complement strand
ATCAGATCATTAAAAGCACGGAAAGCTCCAGCCCTATGCGCAGGAACTCCATGGCCTGTGTGGCCCTGAATACCTGCGGACTGGCAATGGCCGAGGCGCAGCGCTACCTGCCCACCCTCATCAGCAAAATAGAACCGCTGCTGCAAAAGCACCAGTTACAGGACGATGATATTATTGTGCGCATGACCGGCTGTCCCAATGGCTGCGGACGATCTCCCAATGCCGAGATCGGTTTTGTTGGAACCTCAATGGGGAAGTACAACCTGCACATTGGAGGCGACCGCCTCGGAGAACGGCTCAATACAAAATATAAAGAAAGCCTGGACGAAACAGGCATTTTAACCACACTGGACAGCCTGTTTGACGTTTATGTAAAAGAGCGGAGCACGGGTGAAACCTTTGGTGATTTTTCGCAGCGGAAATGGATCGATGGTAAATAAACCGCTCGGTTTTAAACCCGGACAGGTCTGCACCAACCCCAAAAACAGAAAACCATGAACGAAAAGGATTTCTTAAGTCTTTTACAAAGACATAATAAAAAGCATACGGGCAATATTCCCGATAAAGCACTGAGTCATCAGTTTGTTGATGATCTTTTTGGATTCCTGTTTGTTCCTAAAACCGGTGTCAATCAAAAAGAAAGTGATCTTGAAAAAGGCTGGTATTCCCTGAAAAGTCATCTGACCACGCTGATCTATGATGTGGTCAGCGACGGGGCAAAGGCTCAGAACCTGTCGGATCAGTTCTTCAATGCACTGCCCGGTGTGTATGAAACGCTTCAGAAAGACGCTTCTTTTTTCCTGGTCAACGACCCGGCAGCCTTAAGTAAAGAAGAAGTGCTGCACGCCTACCCCGGCTTTTACGCCATTGCCGTTTACCGCGTTTCAAATGCCTTGTGGAAACTGGGCATTCGTGTACTGCCGCGTATTTTTACAGAATATGCACACAGCAAAACAGGTATCGACATCCATCCGGGTGCCACCATCGGGCCATCCTTTTTTATCGATCATGGCACGGGTGTGGTGATCGGTGAAACCGCCGTTATCGGTGAAAAAGTAAAGATCTACCAGGGCGTAACCATCGGCGCGCTCAATTCTGCCCGGGTAAAAAAAGATAAAAGAAGGCATCCGACCGTAGAGGACAATGTAATCCTCTACTCCGGTGCCACCATCCTGGGAGGCGATACCGTGATCGGGAAAGACAGCGTGATCGGCGGTAATGCCTGGATCACATTCAGCGTTCCCCCTTCTTCACTGGTGTATCACAAAAGCGAAGTGGTGGAAAAAGAACATTTCTCACATAAGAACTCCGTGAACGCGATCCTGAAAAAATAATACTGCATGACGGAACAGCAACCCGCTTATTCAAACGGAACCCAGGAAGCCTCCAATACGCTCTTCCCGGTTTTCTTAAAACTGGAGGAATTAAGGCTGCTGATCATCGGAGGTGGCAACGTGGCGCTGGAAAAGCTCGGGGCCGTATTAGCCAATTCGCCGGCCACTCATATCCGGCTGGTAGCAAAAGAAATCATCCCCGAGATCAAATTGCTGGCGGCCGATCATATGCACCTGCAGCTCAGTGAGCGCCCCTACAATATTGAGGACATCCGGCAGTCCAGCCTGGTGATAGCCGCCGTTAACGACCTGGATACGGCCACGCAGATAAAAGAAGACGCCACCAAAGAAGAAAAGCTGGTCAATGTGGCGGATAAGCCTGCGCTCTGCGATTTTTACCTGGGATCCGTTGTAAAAAAAGGACATCTGAAAATAGCGATCTCTACCAATGGAAAATCACCCACGATTGCCAAACGGCTCCGGGAAACATTTACCGCCGCTATACCGGACGAAATGGATGACCTGCTCAACAACATGCAACAGATCCGGGACCAGCTCTCCGGCAACCTCGATCATAAGGTTAAAGTACTCAACAACATCACGAAAGACCTGGCGGTAAACGGAGTAAGCAATGACGCAACCGTCAACATTGACAACCCGCCGGAAAGCGAGGTGGTCGACAGTTCGGCCCTGCTTGCCAACGCCACCCGCCGCAGCACACCCTACCTCATCGGCATCGGATTATTCCTTGTGCTGGCACTGGCGGTTTATACCATTTATATTTTTGGGGTCAGCGATACCCTGCTTCATTTTCTGAACAAGGATAACCACCTCTTCTACTGGATGCTGCTGGTGGGTTTTTTAGCCGAGATCGTAGCGGGATCCATGGGCATGGGATATGGCGTTATCTGCACCACTATTCTGCTCATGCTGAATGTGGCACCGCCCATTGTAAGCGCCAGTATCCATTCAGCAGAGTCCTTTACAACTGCAGCCGGCAGTATCAGCCATTTCAAGCTGGGAAACGTAAATAAAAAGCTCACAAAAGCACTGGCCATACCGGCAGTCATCGGGGCTGTTATCGGGGCACTGGCATTGTCCTACCTGGGAGAGCGGGATGCAAAGATCATGAAGCCTTTTATTGCTGCCTATACCATGTACCTGGGCATCCGCATCCTCATGAATACCTTTAAAAGAAAACCTGCTGCCAAAAAGAAAGTTCAGAAAAAAACCAATATTACAGCACTGGGCCTGGCCGGGGGATTTATAGATTCCTTTGGTGGAGGCGGGTGGGGCCCCCTGGTAACAGGCACATTCATCAAAAACGGGAGAACGCCCCGCTATGTGATCGGCAGTTCTACTGTGGCAAAATTCATCCTCACCATTACCAGCGCCATCACTTTTGTGTTTACCCTGGGCATCCAGCACTGGAATATCGTAGCAGGGCTGCTCATCGGTGGCATCATTACCGCACCGTTCTCTGCCATGCTTACTGCAAAGCTTCCCACTAAAAAGATGTTTGCCGTTGTAGGGGTACTGGTGATTATCATGAGTTTGATCACGATCTACAGAGCCCTGTTCCTTTAATGGATCCGGTCTATTTATAACCGGCTGTACCTTATTTCCATATCCGTCATGCAATGGCGTTCCCCCGATCTGTATCAGCTTCCTGCAACTGCCACAGGTCCACCGGCAGCGTAACATTCCCCGGCAACCAATACCCCGGTCCGCATTTTGTTTTGCCGCTTGTCAAAATAATCCTACTATTTTGATAGACTAATAAAAATCCCTTATTTTTGTCGCTCCATGCAAATGATGAGTAAGATAGCAGGTGACCGGATGCTCTGTAAAGCCGGCCCGACCCATAACCGCGATGTTGAGACCCGCATGCAGTAACTTTTTTTTAATTACATAGTCTACTAAAACAATAGACCGATAAATGAGCGAGCAACAAACCCTTACTTCCAAAAGTATCCCGACCGTATCCGGCCGGCTGTCTCCGGCAGCCACCCTGCCGGAGGCATCACACCTGCTTATCATTGGTGGCGGAAATACGGCCCTGAAGCAGCTGCAGGCCTTGCAGGAAGCGGGATTCCGGTGCTCCATCAGCCTCATAAGCCCAAAAATACTTCCTGCCATAAAAGCACTTGCAGCTACTACCGAACTGCATTTGCAGCAACGCATGTATACCCCGGATGATCTTGAAAACGCCGGTATGATCATAGCTGCGGCAGACGACCCGGATACCGCCGGCCGGATCAATGCCGATCTGCACCGTTCGGGGAAGCAGTCTACCTTCGCGGCCCAACCGGAACTTCAATCATTCTATGCCGGACTCCTTGCAAATGAACAAGATGCCGGCCACATTCTTTCAGGCCCGCTTACAGCTTCCCGGCGGTCAGCCCTGTATCCACCAGCCTCTGCTGAAAAAAGACCAGGAAAGGAAATTGCCTATAAAAAGATCGCCACCCGTGCGTTACAGATATTTGCATTAATGCTGATCGGACATTTTTTATTTTCCTACCTGCCCTACGATGCTATTAAAACAGGCTTGGGACAACTTTACCGGAGTTTTGATCAATCGTTCCTCATTATGCTGCTTGCAGGCTTTATAGCGCAACTCGTAGATGGCGCGCTGGGTATGGGCTATGGTGTTACCAGCGCTACTATTTTGTTATCGGCAGGCGTGAACCCAGCTGCCATCAGCGGCAGTATCCATACCGCCGAAATGTTTGCCAGCGGCGCCTCCGGCTACAGTCATTACCGGTTTGGCAATGTAAATAAAAAACTATTCAGGACCCTCCTGATCCCCGGTGTGGCGGGTGCCATACTGGGCGCTGTGTTGCTGGTATATCTGGGCGAAAAATACAGTTCGTGGATACGCCCGCTCCTGGCCTGCTACACACTCTTCCTTGGCATAAAGATCCTGTCCAGCGCTTTCCGCAACCAGATCCGGAAGAAAAAATACAAACACTATAAAACGCTCGCCGGAGCCGGGGGGTTCTTTGATTCGTTCGGTGGAGGCGGATGGGGTCCCATCGTTACTACCACGTTGATCACCACAGGACGCAGCCCCAGGTATGTGATCGGCTCGGTAAGTGTCACCGAATTTTTTGTAACGCTTGCCAGCGCCTTTACTTTTTTTATCCTGTTGGGAGTAAGCCACTGGCAAACCATACTGGGGCTGATCATTGGCGGGTTAATTGCCGCACCTGTTGCCGCAAAGCTGGCGGGTAAACTCCCCCGTAAAACCGCCTTCATCCTGCTGGGATTGCTGGTTATCATCTGGAGCATTAAAATACTCGCGGGCGTATTCAACTAGGCAATATGCACAGCGGACACTTCTGATACGTCCAGATAAAAAACAAATACCCTACTTTTTTGATAGACTAATAAATTCTCTTATTTTTGCACCCAGAAAATAGTTTTATGGATCTCTTTCAATATTCTTCTCCCATGCGTTCCGGAGTACACCGCAATCCTGCGGCGGGCCTCCGATGTTGCTGCCATCCACATTTGTAAGATCATTCCCTTTTTTTTAACACATTTCTCTACAAAATTAGTAGACTAAAATTTCTATCGATAATGCATTTTTATAGTACTTCATCCAAACTGATTCTAACAGGAACGTTTATCCTTGCATCCCTTACCCTGAAGGCTCAATTAGCGGGCCGTGTGATCAATGAACAAAATGAGGGGATCCCCAATGCCAGCATCCAGGTAAAGGGAAAAGACATCGGGACCACCGCCGACAATGCCGGTGTGTTTACCCTGCAGGATGTACCCAGGATTCCCTTTACCGTTACCATCTCTTCCGTAAACTACGATCCCAAGAATATTGTTGTCCGGAACACCGGCGACTCACTCATAGTAAGGCTGGCATTGACCTATCATTTGGATACGATCGTAGTTACCTCCCGCAGAAGGAACGAATTGTTACAGGAAGTTCCGATTGCCGTTTCGGTTATCGGCGGCACCAAAATTGCAGAAGCAGGAGCCTTTAACGTGAACCGGATCAAGGAAATGGTTCCCTCCCTTCAATTGTATACGTCCAATCCCCGTAACACCGGTGTTAACATAAGAGGTATCGGCTCCCCGTTCGGGCTCACCAACGACGGATTGGATCCCGGTGTGGGTTATTATATCGACGGGGTTTATTATGCACGGCCCGCTGCTGCCGTACTTGATTTTATTGATGTGGAACGTATAGAGGTGCTGCGCGGACCGCAGGGAACATTGTTTGGGAAAAATACGACTGCAGGCGCCATTAACATCATCTCCAAAAAGCCGGATTTTCATCCGGGTGGCACGCTTGAAACCAGTTTTGGTAATTTCGGATATATCCAGGCAAAGGCTTCTATTACCGGCCCCATTACCAAACGTCTTGCCGGAAGGCTGTCCTTCTCCGGTACCCAGCGAAACGGATTGGTTTACAACGAACGGACCCAGCAACATGTCAATGACATCAATAACCTGGGGCTACGCGGGCAATTGCTCTACAATGTATCCGACAATACCTCGGTTTCCTTAAGCGGGGACCTGTCCTCACAAAAACCCGTAGGTTATGCACAGGTGGTTGCCGGTGTGGTAAAAACGGAACGGCCGGCGTACCGCCAGTTTGATGCCATCATTGCAGATCTGAACTACCAGCTTCCCTCTTCCAATGCTTTTGACAGGCTCATAGATCATGATACGCCCTGGAAATCGAATAATGAACTGGGCGGTGCATCGCTGAACATCGACAGCAAAATAGGACCGGGAACCCTTACCTCCACCACTGCATGGCGTTACTGGAAATGGGACCCGTCCAATGACCGGGACTTTACGGGTCTGGAAGCGCTTTCCAAATCACAGAACCCGGCCGAACACAAAAACTTTTCCCAGGAGCTTCGGTATGCCGGTGATATCAACGACCGCCTGAGCGGAGTTGTAGGTTTATTCTTTATTGACCAGGATATCAATATCCATGGAACCGAGGAATCCGGCAAAGACCAATGGCGCTTTTCCCAAAGCACCACCAGCAACCTGTGGAAAACACCGGGGCTCCTGGATGGATACGGCATCCGGACCGAGTCTTCGATCAAATCATTAAGCGCCGCCGCATTTGCCAACGTAGACTGGGAGTTTATCGATCATTTCCATTTCCTGCCCGGCATTCGTTTGAACTATGATGAAAAGCAGGCCATCTACGACCGGAAAACATATGGAGGCCTGCAAACAGATGACGCAGCACTGATCGCATTAAAGAATGCCGTATACGCAAACCAGTTTTATGAATCCAGCGTGGCAGAGCGTAACTTTACCTACCAGTTTACCCTGGCGTACAAACCCTCCAAAAGGCTCAATACCTTTGCCACTTATTCCACCAGCTTTAAACCGGTTGGAGTAAATATCGCAGGTATCCCAACCATCAACGGCGAGCCGGCCACCAACCTGGCCGTGATCCGGCCGGAATATACCAAGCATGTGGAACTGGGCATTAAAGCAAACCCCACCAACGATATCACCCTGAACCTCACCCTGCATAATTCCGATATAAAAGATTATCAAACAAACGTGCAAAGTGCCGAACTGGGTGTAAACCGCGGGTACATTGCCAATGCAGATAAGGTGAATGTAAAAGGAGTGGAGTTTGACGGAAGCATCCGTGTGAACCAGCATTTCAATTTCAACGGATCCCTTGCCTATACCGATGGCCAGTACGTAAAGTTTACCAATGCCCCGCTTCCGCTGGAGGAGACCGGCCATACCGAGAATGGTGTGCAGGTAGCTTTCAAGGATATTTCAAACAGTCCGTTGCCCGGTATCTCAAAATGGGCCGGCTCCCTGGGTGGTGAATACAGCACCCCCGCCGCCCCCTTTGGAAAGGCCGGACAGTTCTTTGTAGCCCTGGATGGATTTTACCGCTCTTCATTCTCTTCCAGCCCTTCCCCCTCCAAATACCTGAATATCGATGGTTACACATTAGCAAACGGACGTATAGGCTACCGGGTGCAAAAAGGGTTGACCGCCTATTTGTGGGCCCGTAATATATTTAATAAAAACTATTACGAACAATTGTTAGCAGCCGGTGGTAATGCCGGCCACTACGCCGCGGTACTGGGTGATCAGCGGACCTATGGCATTACCCTGAACTTTACGTTCAACGGAAAAAACTGATCGCATAAAATGCATATTTAAGATACTCATCTATACAGAGCAATCAAAAAATGCCCTGCTGTTTTTACAGCGGGGTTTCTTTTATACAGGAGCGCACCTTACATGCATCACCTGTAGTTTGCAGGCAACTTAAAACAAGCTCCCCTTTAAAGAAACGCATGTGCCGGCGGCCCATCGTACCGCGGCATTCATTTGCCCCGGGCATGCAAATAATATATACAGGATCATTAAACCCGGCGGGTTTTCATTGGTCTAAGATGCGTATTTTTGACAATTATCGCTTTTGACACAATTGACAATGAAGAAACTAATGTTTGTTTGCCTGGCTGTGTGGCTTTATCTGAATGTGAGCGCCCAGGCTAAAACATTGTATATAGACCCGAGTAAGACCATCGGCGCATCAGCCTCAAGGATCTTTGACGATGTAAAATTCATCCCGCTGGAAACAACCAAAAGGAGCACTTTCGGTGCCATCAAACAGCTTGTTGTTACCGACTCCCTCTTTATTATACTCGACGGAGATACCGATGCGCTTTACTTTTTTAACAGAAGAGGGCGGTTTTTGCAGCGGTACCGGATCAAGCGGTACCGGATCCGCGACATCCAGCTGGACCGGACAAAGAACGCCCTGCTGATATTCAGTCTTAATAAAAACTATAATATCCCTTCTGTTACCATACAGGACTACCTCGAACCCGATTCCCAAAAAGACATTTCCAAATTTGCAAAAGCTACCTGGTTTTACCTGGATAATGTAACCGCTGCCAAAACCGAGGACCTCAAGAACTTCCGGTACGCCTTTACCAACCCCGTTCGGTTTGATAAAAATAAGTTTGCAGCCAGCTTTATAAAGGCAAAGAAGACCGCCAGGGATACGCTCGATTATCAGTTAAAGATCATTGACCAGTCCGCCGTATTACAAAATTATTTCCCCTATAATAAGAAAACAGAGTCCGTTTATTACTATGCAGGTGCATCCCAGTGCAGCATTATTCCCACTCAAAACGACTCTGTATTGTTTGTAACCCGCCCCTTTCAATACGAGATCTATACCCTGACCCCTTCTGCTGTTACAGAAAGCTACAAGCTGATGCTGCCCATGGAAAATGCGGTACCGGCAGCCTTTTTCAACGAAAATTTTACCAGCCGGGGGGAGATGGATACCTATAAGATGGAGCATCCATCCTACGCACATAAGATCGAGAACGTGATCAGCTTCAAGAACCTGATGTTTTTTGACCTCAACCTATTTAAGGGATACAACCGGTATCTTTTCGACAATAAGACCAACCTGATCTATGATTACAACAAGATATCATCCGACAGTACCAGTTATTTTTTACCCGTTTCCGGGGTCATAAAAAGTTTTGATGAAGAACATATTTACCTTTCCCTTTCTGCAAAGAGCATGTTTAATGCAAAAAAGGCGTCAGAATACAGAAACCCGCAATACGATGAAGTGCTTATGCGCTTCTTCGCCACCCGGAAAGAAACAGATAATCCCGTATTGATCCAATTAAAACCAAAAGAAGACTTAACGACAAAATGAAGCAACGTTTCCTGATCCTTTTGCTGCTCCTGCCCATTTTGTCGTTTGCCCAGACCAGTGGCAGCGTTAAGGGGCTCGTCTCTGACTCCGTGCATGATTACGGATTGCAGTCAGCAACCGTTACCATTTATAAAAAGACCGATTCATCACTGGTCAATTACCAGGTAACCAATAACCAGGGCGAATTCAACATTGGGGAGCTTCCGTTCCGGACGCCGCTCCTGCTCTCCATATCCTATTCCGGTTATAACGAGTTCTCAAAAGAGGTGTATCTGGATTCTCTGAAAAAGGATTTTGACTTTAAAAAGATCCTGATGTCCAGGGATACCTCCCGGCAGATGGAAGAAGTGGTCGTAAAGTCGGTGGTTCCCGTGCGTATGAACGGAGACACGCTGGAGATCAATCCCGATGCGTTTAAACTGGATTCTTCGGCCGTAGTGGAAGACATGCTCCTGCGGGTACCCGGCGTAACCATGTGGAGTGATGGCACCATTACGGTCAACGGCAAAAAGATCAGCAATGTTTTTGTAGATGGTAAACCTTTTTTTGGCGGCAATCCGGAGATCGCCACCCAGAACCTTCCCAAAACCGCCATCGAAAAAATACAGGTATACCAGGAAAAAGACTATAGTAAACAGGAGCTCACCAATACCGAAATGGACTCCACCTTTACCATGAACATCAAAATGAAGGCTGAAAAAAGGAAGGGGTTCTTTGGAAAGATCGGTGCAGGACTGGGAACGGATCACCGGTATGAAGGCGATCTTACCATGCAGGCTTACAATAAAAAAACAAAGGTTGCCATTGCCGGGAACCTCAACAATACCAACAAGACCATTCAGAACGTAAAGGAAGCGATCGAGAACAATACCTTCCGGTCCTATAACCGAAGAAATTTTGGAGCGCCCAATGCCAATGCCAGCGGGCTGAATACGGTTCACTACTTTGGTGCCTACCTACAACATAATTTTGATGAAAGCACCAACTCCCGCTTTAATAACTCCATTGATGGCGAATACAATTTACGGGATGCCAAAAACAACCAGACCACCAACAGCACCACGATCCGGCGTGTGGCCGACGACTTCACGATGACCAACATCAGTGAGCGGCGCAATACGGGAAGCTCCCTCAATCAGTCAGTTGATGCCGGCTATGAAAACAGGAAACGGGCAACCTCTTTTTCAACAAAGGTGAATTATAGCTGGAACAATGCGCAGTCAGCATCCGAAGGCAATACAACCGCATTTAAGAATGATAGCCTGCTGGCCAGCCAGCGCAACAATACATCTTCGGCTTCATCGAATTCCAACAGCTTTAACTTTAATGGATACTTCAATAACAGCGACTATGATGAAGGCATCAATAAGAAAAGCTTTTCTACCAGTTACTCCGTAGCATACAATAACAGTGAAAGCAACCGTAATGAGGTCAGCCATTTTGAATCGTTCATTGACAGTATTTATACTGAAAACACCGACCGGAAGTATCATAACGAAAACTCGAATTTCACCACCAATATCGGGTTAAATTATAATGGGCTACGCTCATTGCTTTTTGGAAATTATAATTTCTGGAACATCAACATCGGGCTGCGCAATAATTTCAGGTACAATAAATCGGATCTGAATGCCAATGTGCTGGAACTGGATACGCTTACCAGTATGTATAAGATCAACGAAGCGCTTACCAATGTCAACTCTGTTGTGAATATTGAAAACCGGCCGGGCATCAGTTTATTTAAAACCATCAGCAAGGTGCTTTCGGACCGGTATTACAAGAGCGTTTCCATACGTACAGACCTGCAGAACCAGTTCCTGTACCAGCGGAATACGTCCACACTCAGTTACCGGAACCTGGAGCGGTCGTTCCATTTCTTTACACCCTCCTCCTCTGTTTATTATAATTATAACCGGTTCAACAAATATAACCTGAACGTTGGTCTTACACATAGCAGTTCTGCCACCGCTCCAACGATTGACCAGTTATATCCCATCATTGACCAGATCAACCGGTATAATATCGTAGTAGGTAACCCGGACCTGAAATCGCCCCTGAGCAACAATTTTAATTTTAATACCAGCTACAATACCCAGCGGTTCAACGAAAAAACCACTTATTCGGCCAACTTCAACCTCGGATACAGCATTTTTAAAAACGCCATTTCCGACAGCAGTATCAATGGCGATAACGGCACGCGTACCTCGTATCTTATCAACATTGACCAGCGGCGCTCTTTTAACGGAGGTTTTAATGCCAGCGCATCTTTCCGTATGAATAATAAGAACATGCTGCAGGTACGGTACAGCGGAAGCATGAACGGCTCCCGCTCACCGCAATACATCAAAACGCCCAAGGATGCTGTGAGCAAACTGATCAGCTCTAAAAATAATAACCAGAATCATTCCCTCCACCTGTTTTACAGTCTTACCGATGTCTTCAATGTATCTCTCGGAGAAACATTTTCAACCAACAAAAGTCAGCAAATCGGTACCAATAATACTCCGCTAACGTCAAACACCTACGGAACCAGTGGCCGCTTTACCTTACTGGTACCTAAAAATGTTACCCTCAGCAGCAATATCAATTATCTGAAAAACAGCTCGGCAAATAATCAGGTTTCAGAAGCCACCATATGGAATGCTTATGCTACCTGGCGGTTTATGAAAATGAAGCAGGCAGAGGTAAAACTATCGATCTTCGATATCCTGCGACAGAACAGAAACATCGACAACTTTGCAAATGAAACCAGTGCCGGTACCACTATTACCAATGGGATCCAGCAGTTTTATATGCTGAGCCTTTCCTACTTTCCCAGACGGTTTGGTGGCCGAACCGGCAGATCGGGCCGTTCCTCCGGATCATCACGTTCAGAAGCCCGCGAGCAACGGCAGCAACGCCCGCAGCAGCAGGGCCGGCAGCAGAGTAGCAATATGCAGCGAAGGGGTGGGCGGAACTAGCAGGAGAGCAGATTTGAGGCTTGCGATTTGAGATGTCAGATACCAGAACTCCGGCATAGCTGATCGCCGACGCCCGATCGATCCTCCATTCTCAAGTCTTAAATCCCAAGACTCAATACCCGATTTTCAAATCTTAATACCCGGCACCGGCAACTGAAGGCTTAGGATTCTGTTAACATTCTGCTCGTTAATTTTATAACACAACTGATTCATATGAGAAGTAGACTCCGTTACCTGCCGGTCATTCCGGAACTGTTTTTACAGGTCCTCAGCGTGCTTTATTCTGTCTTAAAATATCATCCGGCCATTAAAACAGTACGGGACAAAAAATCATCTGTCGCTGCCGGTCTGCCAGGGCATCCGTCTCAGGATCCGTACGGAGATCTTACAACGATGCCCCGCCCGGCCACAAACGCCAATCTTCTGCCCGGAGCTTATTTTCATTATTCGTGAAAAAACCGGGTTCATTCAGGAGGTGCAAACGGTTGCCTCAAACTTTCAGAAAACTTAACCATTGACTGTTTAAATTTGAAACACTAAATTAAAACGCTTGAAACACTGTTTATTGCTAGTACTGCTCATTTGCATATGCCATTTAACCAGCGCGCAGCTCAGTAAAATATATTTAAATCCCAAATCCCCGGCCACCGAAAATCAATCCCGCTTTGTGGATAGCGTCCGGTTCATAGCACTGGAATCACAGGAAGGCGTATCTATTGGCCAGTGGGATAATATGACCATCACCAAAAACTACATCGTCATTGTTCAGTATACGAACCGGTCATTACTTTTATATACCTATGACGGCCAATTTGTAAAAAAGATCAGTTATAAAAAGCTGGGAGATAGTTTTTATCCGGGATATGATAGCCAAACGGATGAGCTCCGATTTTATGGTGCCAATAAAAATTATTCGCTCACCCCAAAGGACCGCATCCAGATTGAACTGGCTTTTAACAATCCGAGGAACCGGAAATATTATAAGAAATATGTAATCGATCTGAAAGACCCCGGCTTTGAATTAAAAAAAAGCGCCCCTACAGAATACGATATCAATAACATAACCCTCTTGTATGGCGACTATTATTATCGTTCAAGTGTAGCCACCAGTAAGCTTTACAAAGACAGCACAGGATACGAGCTAAAAATTTACAGGAACGGGAAACTGGTTAAACAATACTTTCCCTACAACCAGATCAATGAGCCAAAATACCTGTACCAGGAAGGGTATATTACGGCACCTGAGTTCCCCGATCCCGGAACCAGGTTCATCGCAAGGCCCTACTGCGATACCATTTATAAAATCACCGGCGATAGCCTGTACCCGGCCTACCAGCTGGTAATGCCCCTGGAACACGCGCTGCCCGCCAGCTTCTTTACCAAGCCGTTTAAGAATAAAGCCGAGTGGGATAATTTTCGCCAGAACAATAACTGGATGTTCAGCCAGGTGTATCAGTTTACAGAAACACCCGCTTATTTGCTTTTTACTGTGGGATTTCTTTATAATTCCGGGGCTTATATCTATGACAGAAAAAGGCAAATAGCCTATCAGAACTCCAAAATAAAGGCCGACAGCACTACATTTAATATAAACGTTCTATCGGGGTACAACATTTACAGGAAAGACCGGTTGTTTTATAAACTCCTTACACCGGATATGATCCGCGAATCTTATAAACCGGTTGCCGGAAAAACGGCACCAGCCGCCATCGAAGCCATTGCCAGTAAAAAATCAAACGCAGCGGTCATTGCCGTTTTTACAATGAAAAACTAACGCATGAGATCCATCCTTTTCGCCATTTTCCTGTTGCTGAACTGCACCATTGCTTTGAGCCAAACGGGCAAGCTCACCGGGCTGGTGACCGATTCTGTCAGTAATACCCCGCTGGAATCGGCCACGGTCACCATTTTCCGGAAGGACTCCGGTATGGTAACCTATAAGCTCACCGATAAAAACGGGAATTATTTATTAGAGAACCTGCCCACAACAGACTCATTGCTGCTCGACGTCAGCTATGTCGGATACCGCAGCCACCGGCAAACGCTGCGCATAACGCACTCAAAGACCGACACCGTAAACACAGCACTTTCCATCGGCTTTGATGAGAAAGATAATGTTACTGTGTCGGCTGTGATACCGGTGAAAATGGAAGGCGATACATTGGTCATAAACCCCGCTGCATTCAAAATGAAACCGGATGCGGTTGCAGAAGAATTATTAACCCAGGTGCCCGGAGTGGTGGTATGGTCCGATGGGTCCATCACCGTGAACGGGCGGCTGGTTAAGAATTTGCTGGTAAACGGGAAACAGTTCATGGGCTCCTCCGATCCAAAAATCGCTACCCAAAACCTGCCAAAAACGGCCATTGATAAGATCCAGTTGTACCAGGAGTATGACCGCTCCAAGATCGGGCAACAGAAAACGGCGCAGGACTCCGTGCTTACCATGAACATCAAATTAAAAGAGGAAAGCCAAAAAGGGTATTTTGGTAAAATAACGGCAGGCTATGGTACAGACGACCGTTATGAAGGAAATATTTCCTACCAGATATACGATAAGAAAAGAAGCCTGGGCATTGGAGGAGGCATCAATAACATCAATAAAAACATCGAAAACCTGCAGGAGCTGTTTCAGAACAATACCTACCGGACCTATAACCCCAACCTGGACTATGTGGGTCAATTTGGCTCCGACGGATTGAACCGGAACCATTCGATAGGCGCGGTGTACACACAGGATTTCAATAAGATCACCAACTCCAGGCAAAATAACCGGATCACCGTCAACTACAACAAGTCAGGAACCGATGCCTTTATTACCGAGCTGAATTTACAGAACCGTACAGCACTGGATAACCCGCAGTTCGTCAAAGATGAAGGCACTCAGAACAACTTCGGGAGCAAGCATATCTTTGGAGCCGATTACTCAAAGACCGGCAGCTATAATGACCGTCTGCAGTTAAACACAAATGCAGAGCTGAACCAGAACCATGGCAACTCCAAACGCTTTATGGAAGTAAGGGATGCCAGTGGTCAATTGCAGAGCACCAATGATGTTACAACCATTTCTTCAGGCAGGTCCGACCGTGAAAGCCTGAACTTTGTCTATGGTCGGTCCGACTGGCAGTATCCGCTGCGCGATATCAATATTTCTTTAGATGGATCAAATAACAGCTCGGTGTCTGACCGGGATGTGATCAGCCGTTTTAATTCTTTTGCCGAAACGGGAAAGGATACTGCCTACAACCGTCATTATAAAAACGATAACACCGGGCAAAATATAACAGGGACCATTGACTATGGTGGTTTTAAACGGTTGCTACTGGGCCGGTATAATTTTTTTGGTATTGACCTCAAATTGTCCCAGTGGTTCAATTACAACAAGCAAACGAACCGGACCTATGTTTCTGATTTTGACAGTACGCTCCAGCAACTCGTTATTAACAACCGGCTGACCAATTCCAATACAAAGGAACTATTGGAATATACCCCTTACCTGCAGATCAACAAAGGTTTTAATAAATGGAACGACCAGCACTCGCGTTGGATCAACCTGAGCGCCACCATTTTTGACGACCTGAAAACAGAACGGAATCAATCTTCCATTGCAGAACGGAACCTGAACCGGTCCTTCCAGTTCATCCGGTATGAGGGCAGCGCTAACTATAGCTATTCGAAACGCAGCAGGTACCGGTATTATGCCAGTCTGAATTATAAGAAGAACTTTGAGTTTACCTCCATTGATCAGCTCTATACCATCACCGACGACATCAATTCGTACACTATAAGATATGGTAATCCTTTCCTTAAAAACAGGATCAATCATATGTTATCGTTCTATTCGAATTTCAATACCGAAAATGAAAAGTCGCCCTATTCAATAAACGGTTCGCTTAGCGGCAATTACCGTAAAACCCTGGACCCGGTAACGGATAGTATCATCAACGATATTTCAGGTAAACGGTATTATTACTACACCAATGCAGATAAAAGTTTTAATACCAACTTCAACTACAATTTCAATATTTCCCGGAAACTGGGCAAAAGCAGCCTGCAGCTGATGTATAACGGCTATCAGAATTATGTTGTTTTGCCTAACTATGTAGACGGGGTGTTTACCAATAGCCGCAACAACTCCGTAAGCAATAATTTTAACCTGCGTTTTTCCCTGCGTTCATTGCTGGTGCTGAATATCGGCGAATCGTTTCAGAGCAACCGGTCCAAGCAAACAGCCGACGGACTGGCCTCCTTTAGAAATACCGGCGCCACTACCAAATTTGGAGCCACGCTCAACTTTCCGAAGCATTTTACGTTCAGCAGTACCTACAATATCACCAATAATACCGGGCTTGATAAGAACATTCTTTTATGGAATGCTTTTGCCACCTATCGCTTCATGAAGCAGCAGGCGGAGCTTAAATTTTCTGCCATGGATATTTTAAAAAAATACCAGAACATCAGCAATAATGCCAATACTGCTGGTACCTCCACGCGTATCACCAATGGCCTACAGCAGTATTTCCTGCTTACTTTTTCCTACTACCCGCGTAAGTTCGGGAAAAAGGAGTTAAAACAAAAAGCGGTCGAACGGGTCTGGTAAGTGACCAATGCCGCCACAGACCGGATATGGTAAACAGCGGTTTAACAAAATTTTCCGGCGCTTTATATAAATAAGAAACTATCTCTATATTTGATCCCATTATATATCAGATAATGGTCTGCTTATTCAGAACGGTATTCCTTATTTTTTTGTTCCTTATTTCCGTTCCGGTTTTTTCACAAACCCGGCACCAGGTTTCCATTATTTCCGAAAATGACGGTTATATTTCTGTAAACAATGATGGCTACTACACCAATGGATTAAAAGTCTCCTACCAATGGCGACGTAAGCCCGCGGATGAACAACGCCATGAAAAGATCAATACCTTCGAGATCGGTCAGCTCATTTATACATCACAGTTCGCTGGTGTGGCAAAGCTCGACCGGCCCATCACCGGCTACCTCTACGGAGATTTTCATCAGAAACGGTTCAATAACCGGCTAAACCTTCTCAAATGGGGCATTGGCTTTGGACTCATCGGCCCGCCGGCCTTTGGAAAAGAGATGCAGGAGCGGGTACACCAGGTGATGCAGATCTATAAGCCCAAGAACTGGGATAAACAATTACGATCTGACTGGGGTTTGGTAGCCGATGCCGCGTGGTCGCCCCAGGTTGGAAAACATGCATCGCTGTTTGAGGTAAAGCCCCTGTTTTCCGTAACCGCGGGTAATATCTTTACCAATGCCACTATAGGATCGGCCCTGTTATTCGGGCGGTCCAATCCCAATAATGCCACCGTTTTCTGGGATCACCATACCGGTCGTTCTAAAAAGGACCGGGAATATTTCGCCTATGTATTCCCTGCCGTGTCGTTCAAGGCCTATGATGCTACTGTACAGGGTGGCATGTTCAAGAAAGGGCCCGAACCCATTGAAGGCCGGCTGAATCCCGTTTTTTTCCATACCCGGATGGGGGTTATGTATTCCGGGAATAAGATCTCACTCGGGGCGGCAGCTGTTTATGAAAGCCGGCAATCCCTCACACAGCTCTCCTCCCAATGGTACGGCAGTTTGCAGGTTGGGTTTATGTGGTAGGGAGCGTTCAACATTTAGAAACGAGAAGCCGATATCGAGCTTCCAGCATCAAACCGGGGCTTCCTGCATTCAACAGTTAATTGCCGCCGCCGGCCGGGCTGATCCGTTCTCCCTTTTTCATTTTCTCCAGGATCCGTGGCCAATCAGCCGTATAGGCCGCCTTCACTTTTTTGCTTTCCGCAATGGCAAGCGTTTCATACCGGATGGCCCTTTCTTTTTCGCCGGAAGAATAAAGAAGCAATGCATACACATGCTGGTTTAAAAAACCGGGGGCCAATGCAACACTTTTATCTGCCCAGGCAAGCGCGTTGCTCAGGTATTTTCCGGCAGAATCATTCCGGTAAAAAAAAACGGCTGCATCCGACAGGTAGCGTGCATAAACCGCCGGTGATACCGTATTCACGGCTGTAGCAGTATTCATCTTCAGCAGGGCTTCCGGAAGATCCTCCGCCGGGGCCGCAGCAGGTTGCGCGGTTGTTTCAGCCACCACAAACTGAAGATAGTCATCATAAAAAGGGGCCGCTACATCAAGATACCGGGTTATATCTTTTGTACGCAGATAAAAATACATCATCACTCTTCGCTGCGCATACTTCCTGCCGGGCTCATTATTATAAGTGGACGCCGCAAACCGGGCAATGCGGCCTGCGAATGCCTCGTCTTCTGTATCAGCCGCAACCTTCGCCGACTTTTCAAAAATCTGGACATTGATCCGGCTACGCGTTTCAACAGGTATGCTATACCACGCTTCGCTAAAAAGCGGACTGCGCACCATGGTAACATAAGCGCGCGATTCATACACCGGCGCCTGCCGGGCCAGGAACTGGAGTACCGGCATCGTATTGATGGAATCTTTGGGAACCAGGCTGAGGTATTCTGTCAGTAATAAACGGGTATCCTGTTCAAGAGTGGTCTTGGCCGCAATCAGTGCTTCCAGGTCGCGGATATTTTTCCCGTTCTGTCCAAAATAACTTTTTTCTTTTTCCTTCAATATGGCAATGCTGCGTTGTCTTCTGAGGGCCTCATTAAGAAGTGAATCCACACTTATCCTGATATTATAAGGTACGGAATAAATGAGATTGTTTTTATCATCCACAAATAAGATCCCCGAGGACATTTTCAGATCGAACAGCTGGCGGATATGCTCCCGGTCGCCGCTTTCCGGTCCGATCCTTACCGGTATAAAAGACCGGGCTATCTGCTGCTTTACCCTGCCAGCCCCCAGGCGTTTATACAAGGCCTCGTTACAGCTTTCACAATCGGCCGAAGCGTACAGCAGGCAAACGAGCTTATCTTCCCGGGCGGCCCTATCCAGGGCCATCTTGTACGCCATATCCAAAAACGGCAATTGCCCCCGGGCAACCATTGTTACGCATGAGATCAGTATCAGCAGTCCTGTATGTTTCATAGGATGTTTTTAACGTCTTGTTTGCACAAATGTTACCGGTTGTCTTCTGTATGCCTTTACCTTCCGGTTATGTGCATCCATTGCAGGATTCCATTTCGGAGAAGCCCGGATGATGTCCAGGGCAATTTTATCAAATGCAGGATGAAAGGGGCTGCTGGCAAATGCCTCTTCAACCTGGCCCTCTTCATTGATCACAAAACTTACCACCACTACCGCCCTGTCAGAATTTTCGATCTTATAATTGGCCGGCAACGTCAGTCGGGATAAAAGGTAGGTTTGCCAGGCACCCTTTTCCCCGGGGAACGAAGCGTCCTTTTCTGTATTACTGGTATCACTGACAGGAGCACCCGACACTGAAAAATACTGCCGGTTTACCAGCAAGCCGTCTTTATATTGTTCAACAGAGCTCTTTTCCCCGGTACTGCGATGATAATATGTCCAGGTTCCATTTTGTTTTTGTCCGGCGCTAAACGTTCCCTGCGAAGCAATTGTACCATCCCCGAACCATGAAAGCCGGGTACCGATCCCGTCCGCATTCAACACCAGTGAATCTGTGAGTTGCCCCGCATTGTTCCATTTTAAAGCCGTTCCGATCACACGTCCGGCTTTATAAACGGACGAATCGACCAGTTGCTGATTTTGGGCGAACCGCAGCCAAAGGCCTTCTCTTTTATCTTCCGAGAATCGCCCCGTAGTTTCAATATCCCCATCCGGATAAAAATAAGTAAACCGGCCGTTTTTGATCTTGCATTCCGCATCGGCATATAACCCTTCCATTTGCCGCTTCCGTTCTCTTATATAGTAATCTTTCCGGGCCCATCCGGAATCCGTTTTTAGGGTCAGGCTGTAATAACGCGCGTTCGCCGGGGCACATTCCTTCCAGCTATGGTCAAAATATTTCTCCACTTTCTGTGCGCTGGAAAACTGTACGGCGGCAAGAACAAGCAGTATGGGTATTATAGGTTTCATATATCCGGTGGTTACGATACAGGCTTCAATTTACCGCTTTTTTGGAAAATCCGGCACTTTTTAGCGGTCAGCGGTGCACCAGTTTGAGAACTGAGCGTTGATAATTGAGAATCCAGAGGCCGGTGGCAGTCAGCCGTCAGTTGTCAGCTTTCGGCGTCAGGCATCCGGAACAGCCCAAAAACTGTAAATATCCGGGGTCAGAAATCCGTGCTGTTATCTGATAGCTAAAAGCGCCTTATTCCTGTTTCGCCAGTTTCTCTGAATTCTCTGCAAACTGCAGCTGGTCGATAAACTCCTGGATATCCCCGTTCATAAAGGCGTCCAGGTTATAAGAGGTAAGATTGATCCGGTGATCCGTAACCCGTCCCTGAGGATAGTTGTAGGTCCGGATCTTGGCACTCCGGTCTCCGGAACTCACCAGGCTTTTCCGGTGCCGGGAAATTTCTTCCTCCTGCTTGCGCACCTGCTCTTCATATAATTTGGTACGCAGCATCTGCATGGCTTTTTCCCGGTTACCCAACTGGGTACGCTCTGTTTGACAGATCACTACGGTACCTGTGGGAAGGTGCGTTAACATTACCTTGGTTTCAACCTTGTTTACGTTCTGTCCGCCGGCTCCACCACTTCGGGCCGTTTCCATTTTTACCTCACTTTCCTTCAACTCAAAATCGATCTCTTCTGCTTCGGGCATTACCGCAACCGTTGCCGCAGATGTATGTACCCGTCCCTGCGTTTCCGTATCCGGAACCCGCTGTACCCGGTGTACCCCGCTTTCAAATTTCATGGTACCATATACATCATCTCCGGTAACCTCCAGCTGTACCTCTTTGTATCCGCCTACGGTTCCTTCACTTTCGCTGAGCACCGCTGTTTTAAATCCGTGCCGCTCACAGTATTTTATATACATCCGCAACAGGTCACCGGCAAAAAGACTGGCCTCATCCCCACCGGTACCGGCGCGTATTTCCATGATCACATCCTTACCATCCTGCGGATCTTTGGGGATCAGCAACTGGCGGATATGTGCTTCCATCTGTTCCTTACGCTCTTCCAGGCCGGTAACCTCCTCCTTTGCCAGCTCCCGTAATTCATCATCATCACCATTCAGGGCTTCTTTGTTAAACTCCAGGTCATCCAGCAGTTTTTTATAATCATTATAGGCAGTAACGATCTTTTCCAGGCTCCGGTATTCTTTACTGGTCGCTGCAAATTTTTTATTATTTCCCACAATCTCCGGGTTCGTAAGCGCAATTCCCAGCTGGTCGTACTTTGCCTTTATGGCTTCCAGTTTATCTAACATCAAAAAATTTATTTTGGATCAACAGGGCGCAAAGGTAAACAGATTTAGCCATTTGAGGTCTGAGATCTGGGATTTCCATCCTCATTTTATTAGGATAGGTATATACCTTTGAGGCATGTATATAAAGATAAGACCGGCACAGTTGTTTGACGGATACAGCCTGCTTAATGAGCATGTATTGATCCTGCACGATGACGGAACGGTTGCGGACATTGTGAATACGGCTGATGCCGGTGAAGACCTTGAACCGGTAGAGGGAATTCTTAGCCCGGGTTTTGTGAATTGCCATTGCCACCTGGAGCTTAGTCATATGAAAGATGTGATTGAGGAGCACACCGGTCTGTTAAATTTTGTAAACCAGATCGTTAGTAAAAGATATGCTCAGCCGGAGGCGATCCCGGCCGCCATTGAAAAGGCAGAAGCAGAAATGGTAAAGAATGGCATTGTGGCTGTTGGGGATATCTGCAATACCACCGATACCCTCTTCCAAAAAGAAAAAGGGCAGATTTATTACCACAATTTTGTAGAAGTGATCGGTTTTGAGCCGGCGCAGGCGCAACAGCATTTTGATACCTATAAGGCCGTTTATGACGATTATTGCCGGAAGTTTGATGCGCGGCAGGTTTCGTTAACGCCGCATGCGCCCTATTCAGTAGCAACCCCGCTCTGGAAATTACTGGATACATTTAGCGGCAATCACCTCTTAAGCATTCACAATCAGGAAACACCCGAGGAAAATGAGTGGTTCCTGAGTGGCACCGGTGGATTTAAAGCACTGTACGAACGCCTGCAGTTGGAACAAGTGCCTGTAGTTCCGGAAGGCAGGGCCAGCATCCAGACCTATGGAGCCTATTTAAACCCGGCCCTGCAGCTGCTTTTTATTCACAATGTATTTACCACTGCCGGGGATATCCGGTACGCACAAAGCCGATTCCCAAATGCGTTCTGGTGTCTTTGCCCCAATGCCAATTATTATATTACCAACCGGCTGCCGGATATACCAATGATGAGGGAACAGCAGGCACAGCTTGTACTGGGTACCGATAGCCTGGCATCCAATTACAGCCTGAGCATTTGGGATGAGATCCGGAGGATCCAGGACCATTATCCGCAGATTCCAATTGAGGAACTATTGTCCTGGGCAACGATCAACGGTGCCAGGGCCCTGCAGATCAGCGACCGTTACGGCAGCTTTGAAAAAGGGAAAAAGCCGGGAGTAATCCAGATCGTGCATAATATGGTTAACCGGCTTTATTAAACAGGCAATGGGAAGGGCCTGCTTACCGGATATTGCTTATCGAATTCTTTGCGGTTTCATGTCTTGTTTTGAGAACATTGACGATTACTGCAACCATTTTACCATCCAGCAAAACCGTTGCATATCCCTCTTCCTGCACAACCCCGGCCAGCTTTGACGAAAGATCCGTTTCATAAACGCCATCGCCATCCAGGTCGGCCACTACGGTTAGTGCGATAAACGCGCCCCGGTTGCTGCGTACGGTATTATTATTTTGCCCCGCAAGGCCCTGTGGCGTTTCGTCTGCCGTAAAAGAAGTTCGGGTATGATTGCTCCGGGAGGCATTCTGATTAAAGGCTCTTGTTCCCTGTCCCCAAACGGTATTCAGGGCAAAAACGGCAGCAACCAGAACGGCGGCTTTTCTAATAGCGTGTACCATGATCATTTTTTTAATTGTTAAAGGAATGTACCCGTAGATCATCCCTTCACAATTTTTGTTACCCGTGCTTTTAACGCCCGGGTCAGCTCAGGATTGCCCGGAGCACCGGAAGCGTACGTAATTTTCCAAACTCAGACAGGTGCAGGGCATAATAAGTTTCCATGAGGTCAAGTACCCGGTTCCGTTTATGGGAAGAGAGCTTCATACTTTTTAATTCAACAGGAAGCCGGGCCTGTAACAGCTCGGTTATCAGCAGCGCCGCCTCCCGGTCGGCATAATAGGGATGGCCGGGAGGTGTTTCCATAAACTCCCCGTTTTGCAGGTCCAGCAAAAGATGGGGGGAGCTCTGCAGTTTTACAGGCGGTGTTCCCGGGGAAAACCCCAGAATGCTGCACAGGTGCACGGCAAAAAAAACGGGAAAATTAGCCGTAATCGTGGCATCCGCTTCATCCAGCGCCAGCAGGCTGTCTTCCATAAACGCAAAAAGGTCCTCATTGGACTCCGGCTGCCGGAGCGTTTTATGCAGCAGTTCGATCATGAACAGGGCTACCCCGTTTTTGAGCACATCACTGAGCAGCTGCTGCCATACGGCAGAAAATTTAAATTCCCGGATCCGGTTCAGTGTTCTTAATTCATTGTGGTATACAACCATATCCAAAAGGGCCGCCGGCTGAAAGAAAACAGCTTTATTGCCGCTTCTTTTGCCTCCGGACCGTACACCATTTACCAGGTACGACTGCAGGCCCAGCTTGTCTGTATACATAGTAACGATCACACTGGTTTCGCCGTATTTTGATGTTTTAAGAACGATCCCTTTTACCTTATGTAGGATATCTGCCAAATTTTTTGCCCCGGTGGGTATCCATGCAAGGTAGGCTTTTTGTAAATATGGCCATTTACCATTCAATGGTTAGTTTTGCAGTGCATGAGACCGGATCAACAGTACATGATCTTTTTTACAAACCGGACAGCAAGTGCAATCCTGCGATCTCGTCTGATTTGATAAATGGCATCCTGTAAACGCCCTGTTTTTTGTTTCTTTGCAACTCAATTTTTAAAGTATATCTCAATTTATGTGGAAACAGTCCGGCCGTTTTATTCTTAAATACCGATTTATTTTTTTGATCCTGCTGGCCATTATTACCGCGGTCTCGGGTTTTTGGGCCAGCAAGGTGGGGCTCAGCTATGAATTTTCCAAGGCGATCCCCACGAATCACCCCGTAAACATTGCTTACCAGGAGTTTAAGAAGAAATATGGAGAAGATGGCAATATGCTGGTGGTGGGTATCCAGACAGACCAGTTGTTTTCAGAAAAAATATTCAATCCCTATCTCCGGCTCCAGGCCGGTTTAAAAAAGGTAGCCGGTGTAGAGGATGTAATCAGTGTGCCAACGGCTATTAACCTGGTTAAGGACGCCGCCACCGAAAAACTGACCGTAAAGAAACTATTTCCGGAAGGCGCCCTGAGCCAGGCACAGATCGATACCAGTGCTGCTGTTTTCCGGAACCTGCCTTTTTACCAGGGCCTGTTATATAATCCCCAAACCCATTCCTATCTGATGGGGTTACGGATGAACAAGCAGGTGATCAACTCTGCAAAAAGAGATGCAGCCATTGCTGCTGTAAAAGCACAGACTGCCCTTTTTTCAAATGCCACGGGCATCGATGTTAAACTGAGCGGCCTGCCCTATATCCGAACGGTACTCGCCGCACGTATTGCCCACGAAATGCAGTACTTCCTGGTAGCGTCTATTGTACTTTCGGCCATCATCCTCCTGCTGTTCTTCCGGTCGTTCAGCTCCATGTTGCTTTCGCTTTCCGTGGTGATCATCGGCGTACTGTTCAGCCTGGGCACCATGCACCTGCTGAACTACAGCATTACACTTTTAACCGCACTGATCCCCCCGCTGATCGTAGTAATCGGTATTCCTAATTGTATCTATTTCCTGAACAAGTTCCATACCAGCTGGAATGAGCTTACAGAGGGACTTACAGACGAGGAAATTAACGCCCGTAAAACCGAACTGAAGAAGCAGGCCATCGAGCACATGGTGGGCAAAATGGGCATCGTTACGCTGTTCTGTAACCTGGCGGCGGCTGTAGGCTTTGCCGTATTTGCACTTACAAAGAGTGAGATCCTCCAGGAATTTGGTGTAGTTGCAGGAATCAATATCATGCTTCTGTTCTTTATTTCGCTGCTACTGATCCCAGCGGTATTAAGCTTTCTTCCCGCACCCAAATCCAAACACACACGTTACCTGTTTAACCCCCGGCTTAACCGCTGGCTCGACCGGCTGGAACGCTGGTCCATCAACCACCGGAAACTGGTTTATGTAGTAACCTTTGTGGTGATCGGCATCACTGCCATTGGTATTTTCCGGTTAAAGAGCAATGCCCATATGGTGGATGATGTGCCGCACAATGATAAGATCTATACAGATCTTAAATTTTTTGAAAACAATTTCAAGGGCGTAATGCCCCTGGAGATCCTGGTGGATACCAGAAAAAAAATGGGGGTCACCCGCAACTTTAACAACCTGGCCCGGATCGACTCCCTGGCACAGTACCTGGCATCAAAGCCCGAAATTGCCCGCCCCCTGAGCATCACCGAGGGGTTAAAATTTGCCAAGCAGGCTTTTTATGAAGGCGATCCTTCCAATTATTCCATGCCCTCAGAATTTGAACTGCCCGGGCTTGCGCAATACCTGAATATGGGTAACGATTCCGGTGGTGCATCTGCTTCCTCCTTTAGCCGGTTGCTTTCGAGCTTTATGGACAGTGCCCGCCAGGAGGCCCGTATCAGTGTTAATATGGCCGATGTGGGATCGCACCGGCTGCCGGAGCTGATGAGCGATATCCAGAAGCGCATCAACCAGCTGTTCCCTGCTCAGGACTACAATGTAAAACTCACCGGCACGTCTATCACATTCCTGGAGGGTGGACAGTTTATCATCGACGGCCTAAAGGAAAGCATTTTATGGGCATTCCTGCTCATTGCACTTTGCATGCTGTACCTGTTCAAATCCTTACGCATCCTGCTTTGCTCGCTGATCCCTAACATTATTCCGCTGGTGATTACTGCCGGTGTCATGGGTTGGGCCGGCGTGCCGTTAAAACCCAGTACGGTCCTTATTTTTAGCGTAGCGCTGGGTATTGCCATCGACATTACGATCCGTTTCCTGGTCAATTATAAACAGGAGCTTCCGCAGCATCATAATGATGTGGCCACTACCGTGGTGCAAACCATCCACAGTACGGGTATCAGCATCCTGTATACTTCGATCGTGCTGATCGCCGGCTTTGTCATCTTCTGCTTCAGCAATTTTGGCGGCACCCAGGCCCTGGGCTGGCTCACCTCTCTTACGCTGATTACGGCCACGTTTACCAATCTGATCTTATTACCGGCATTACTGATCAGCTTTTCAAAGAAAAAAGAACCTGGTAAATAAAGCGATCCTAGGCCGGCCAGGCCCTGATGCCCGGCGAATCATACATGGAAGGCCTCTTGTAATTGAATAATTTGATTACAGATAGTCCGATTACAATTTTGCAATCAATAAGTCAGATTCTCAATAGAGTAAATGCACTGGTCACCGGGTACCAATAAGAACGGTAACAGGCACGGCCTGTACCCCGCAGCTGCCAGGCCCGGGCCGCAAAATAAACTCAGGCCGGTCGTAACCTGCGTTGTGTAGGCATCATTCTCTCCAGAGCGCCTAGCTTCGGAGGAATCCGTTTTATCTCCGCTCATAAACCCGGTCAGCTGTTGCCTCAGGCCCATTCAATTTCCGAAATTTTCCTTCAGGAATCCTTCAAATAAAAAAGCGGCCTGGTTTTACCAGGGCCGCTTTTTATATCTTTTATACAATAATGCTTATCTCGCTGCCGGTTTTGCCGCAGGCTTGGCGCCACCGCCTGCCGGAGCACCAGCCGGCTTAATACCCAGTTTTTCAGCAATGGCCATTGTCAGATCATCGCTGGGGGGCATTACCAGGAACGCGCCGGGCTGCAATACATAGGTATAGCCTTTTTCCTTTGCAACTGCATTCAGTGCATCCTGTGCCTTCTTTACCAGGGGACCAAACAGCTCACTTTGTTTTACCTGGTTGCGCTGGGTGGCATACTCCTGCCAGCCGCCAAGGGTACGCTGCAATGTACCTACTTCTTTTTCCAGGGTCGCTTTTACTGAAGGGGATGTTGCTTTTTTCAAAGCACTGTCTTTATCTACAAATTCTTTATATAATTGCTCATATTCGCCACCTATAGAATCCTTCTGAAATTGTTGCAGTTCCTGTTGTTTCCCCTGGAATTCGGGTAAATTAGCAATAAGAGCA
>Ga0222424_100387_pt1 | contig 27737 bp, 18 predicted proteins | sample 2B2ome_FD_182468 | JGI IMG/M metagenome (GOLD analysis project Ga0222424, IMG submission 182468) | Enriched microbial communities from leaf-cutter ant dump, University of Wisconsin, Madison, United States - 2B200A (version 2) | ecosystem: Environmental > Terrestrial > Nest > Insects nest > Nest... | reverse complement strand
GGTCACCGCCGACCTCGCCAGCTTCTGGCGGCAGGGCTACCCGGAGGTGCGCAAGGACCTGCGCGGACGCTACCCCAAGCACCCCTGGCCGGACGATCCGCTGACGGCGCCGGCGCAGCGCGGCGTCAAGCACCCTCGCGGCGGCGCATGACCCGCGCGCGGACGAGATAGGCGACCACCGCGACATTGACCAGCAGCACGCCGAGGCGCATCCAGGTCACCCGCTCGAACACCTCGTACAGCTCGAACGGCAGATAGAGCGCCCCCGACAGGATGGCCAGCCACTCGCCCCAGGAGCGCATGAACCACAGCCCCCAGGCCTCGCTGAAGCGCAGCAGGGCGTAGGCGAACGCGAAGGCGGCGAGCAGATAGAGGCGCGCGGGATCGACATGCGAGGCGGCGGCCAGCAGCTCCTGCGGATAGTGCCGGGTCGGGTCTATCTGCAGGTAGCGCATGAGGCGCAGCGCCAGCGTCTCCAGATCCCGGTGCACCAGCGACAGCAGGCCCAGCCCGGCGACCAGCACCAGCGCGCCCTTGAAGGCTTCGAACAGGGCGATGAGGCGTATGCCCCGGTCAATCCGGGGCATGGCACGGTCCCTGTGCGGCGAGAAATTCACGGATGGATGCCGCCACGGCCTCCGGGCTGCCCTCGAGGTGCAGGTGATGCCCGCCCGGCAACGTGACCAGGCGCAGATCCGCGAACCCCGCCATGCGCGCCTGATAGGCCTCCGCCGGGAACGGCGCGCCCTGATCGCCCCGGATCAGCAGGGTCGGCGCGGTGATGGCGGCGATGCAGGACAGCACCTGCGCCTCGCTGAAGCGCATGAGCGAGTTCTGGCGCAGGCGCTTGTCGGTGCGCCAGACCAGCTCGCCGGCCTCGGTGGTCTCCAGGCTGCGCGAACACAACAGGCGCGCGGCCTCCTCGCCAAGCGGACCGGTCAGGCCGTTCATGCGCGCCTGCACGGCGGCGGCCTCGCTGGCGATGGTCCTGCGTTCGCTGCGGAAGTCCCGGTAGCTCTCCAGCGAGGAACGGGTCATGGCCGCGTACTGCGCCGGATCGGCGGTCAGCGGGCCCAGGCCCTCGATCAGCACCAGCCGCTCGACCCGCTCGGGCATGATGCCGGCCAGCATGAGCAGCAGGCCGGCGCCCAGCGAATGGCCGAGCAGGATCACCGGACGCTGCGGGCAGAGCCGGTCCATGACCGCCAGCACGTCATCGAGGAAATCGGCGTTGTGATAGCGCATGCCGGCCGGGCGCGGATCGCTGAAGCCATGCCCCGGCAGATCCATGGCATGCAGCGGATGCCCCGGCAGCAGCGGCGCCAGCAGATCGAAGGTGGCGGCGTTGTCCATCCAGCCATGGACGGCGATCACCGGCGTGCCGGCGGCGTCGCCATGCCAGCTGCGCACGGCGATGTGGCCACGCCCGAAGGGCAGCGCCAGACGCTGCTCGCGGGCCCCCACGGCCTCCTTCGCCGTCATGACAAGGCCTCCATGCTGCGGCCGCCATCGGCCATGTCGGCGATCAGGCGCATGACGCAGTCGGCGGTCTCGTCCGGATACTCCAGCGGGAACATGTGCCCGCCGGGCAGGCTCAGATGCCGGAAACGCTGCTGCCGCGCCAGGCGCTCATGGATATGCAGGCGGCGGAACTCGCTGTCCTCGCCGGTGATGACCACTCCCGGCAGGCCGGTCGGCCGGCGATAGGCCCACATGTTCCAGGGACCGTTGCGGAACACCGCGACCTCGGCCGCCACGCGGTAGCGCAGGCGCACGCCCTCGGGCACGTCGACCAGGCCATGGCGCAGATAGTCGTCGAAGCACTCCGGCTCGAAGTCGCGGAACAGCGCCTTGCCTTCGAGATTGGCGCGCGCCGCTTCGCGATCCGGCCAGACCTCGCGCCGGTGCTTGCTGCGGCCGGCCGGGGTGACGCGGTCTATCTGACCGGTCAGCTTGGCCAGCCCCATCATCAGGCCGGGCAGGCCGTTCATGGCCGGCGGATCAAGCATGATGACGCCCGCGAACAGGCCCGGATGCCGGTGCGCGGCGATCAGCGTCGACAGCCCGCCCATAGAATGTCCGACACCGATGACCGGCACGGAGGCCTGCCGGCGCACCGACGCCGCGACCTCATCGGCCATGTTGGTCCAGCCGGCGTTCACCGGCAACGCCGGATCATGGCAGAGCAACGGCACCTGCAGCACCGTGCCGGCCTGCTCCAGGCCACGCAGGAAACGTCCGTAGCAGGCGCTGGGGAAACCATTGGCGTGCGCGAAATGGATCAGGGGAGACGACATCGGCAACTCCGGGGAAATCGGTACCGCTGCATTTGTACCGGAATCAATGGCATCTGACGATGACTGTAACGGACATGACATGACTGAAATGCACATTCGCCGGCCTGCCAGCCAGTCACCGCCAGCCGCCCCGGCTCACAGCCGGCGGATATCCAGCCCCAGCGACTCCACGACATCGGCGCGTGCCGACGGCGCGATCACCGCTGTCGCCGCCAGCTCCGGCCGCAGGTAGCGCGCCGCCACCGCCTGCAGATCGGCCACGCCCAGCCCCAGCAGACGCTCGCGCAGACGCTGGCGCTGCGCGACGGTGCGGCCGTACAGCTCGTTGTGGAAGGCCTGGCGTGCCTCGCCGGCCGGCGACAGCGGCTTGTCCATGTCGGCGAAGATGCCCAGCAGCGCCTCTTCCAGCTGCTCGCCGCCATGCCTGCCGGACTGCAGCCAGTCCAGGCTGGCGTCGAAGTCCGCCAGCGTCTCGGCCAGGCGCGGGTCGCGGTAGGAGTAGAAACGGAAGGCGCAGGCGTTGCCATCGTAGCCGGCGCCGCCGCCATAGGCGCCGCCCTGCTCGCGGATGGCGCGGTGCAGGAAGCCGTTGCGCAGGAAGCCGCCGAGCGCCATGAGCGCGGCGGCATCCGGGTGATCGACCGGCACCGCCGGGTAGGCGCGGGCGCAGAACTGCACCTGGGTCTGGGTCAGCCAGGCCTCGCGCACGGCGCCCTCGCCCGGCGTCCAGACCATGCCGCCACCAGCCGCCGGCGCCAGCGCGTCGGCCCAGAGCGCGGCCAGCCCGTCACGCGCGGCCGCCAGGCTGTCGGCCTCGCCGATCAGCAGCGACTGGCGCGGCGCGGCCTGCACGCGCGCATGCAGCGCCGCCAGCTCGGCCAGCAGTCCGCGGCTGTCGCCACCGCCCTCCTGCTCATGCAACTGGCGCAGGAAGCGGATGCCACCCAGCCCGCCATGACGCTGCTGGAACGCCGCCAGCGCGCTGAAGCCGCGCGTGGCCGCCGCCATGGCCAGGGCGTGGCCCTGCCCGGTGACGCTGGCCTCCCAGCGGCCCTTGAGCTGGGCGAGGATGTCGCGGACGCGGTCACCCTCGTCGAAGCGCAGGCGGAAGAACGTATCGTGCAGCAGGCGCTGGAAGGCTTCGCGGTTGTGCGCCAGCGCCTTGCCGCTGATGACCAGATGCGCGCCGGCGCTGTCGGCGCTGTCCAGGCTGGTGCGCGCCGACAGGCTCATGCGCAGGCCGCCGCTGACCGCCGACTGGCGCTGCTGCATGGCGCGGTAATCGGCATCGCCCACGCCCAGCTCGGAGAACAGGCTGGTGTAGAGCGGCAGCAGGCGGGTCTCGCGCTCGCTCAGCGCTGGCAAATCAACAATGAGCTGCTGGTAGATCAAACCGTTGGTGCCCTGGGCGTAGCGGGCCAGCGGCAGCGCGCGCGCCGTGCCGGCGAACAGCGTCTCGCGCTCGCCGGCCAGCGACTTCACCTGCGCCGGCACATCGGCCAGCGTGACCTTGGGCAGCAGCGATACATCATTGTCCTGGGCCTGGCGCTCGGCCAGCGCCCCGGCCTGCTCACGCAGGCGCGCCAGGTCATCCGCCGACAGGCCGGCGCGGATGGCGGCCAGGCGCGCCGCCTCCAGCGCGTCGCGGCGCTCGGCCAGACCGGCGTCCGGGCGCAGGCTCAGGCGCACGCGGTGCATGTTGTCGAGCAGCAGGCGGCGCACCAGCCCCGGCACGAAGGCCTGATCGCGGATGGCCTCGCGCAGGCGCGCCAGCTCGGCCTCGATGTCCCAGACCGCGACCGGGTCGCTGTCGTGCAGATAGGGCGTGAGCGCGTTCAGCAGCAGCTGCAGGCCGTAGGGATAGCTGTCGCCGCCGATCTCGCGCTGGCTCAGCTCGAACTGGTGCAGCACGGCCTCGACCTCGGGCAAAGGCACGCCTTCCACCGCCACCTTCTCCAGGGTGTCGAGGATGAGCCGCTCGACTGCGGCGGCGTGCTCCGGCTCCGAGCCCTCGAGCCCGGCCGCGAACGCCATCTCGCGGTTGTTGTCATCCAGCCCGGTCAGCGCCGACGGAGCCTGGCCCAGCTCGCTGGTCTCCAGCGCCTGGCGCAGCGGCGACGCCGAGTTCTCCAGCAGCACGCCGCTGAGCAGATGCGCCTCGAAGCGCGCGCGCGCATCCGCCGCCGGCCCCAGCAGCCAGGCCAGCAGATGATGCGCCTGCGGGCCGTCATCAGCCTCGGGCGCGTAGGCTTCCTCCACGCGCAGCGGCGCCACGTAGCGCTTCTCGTCGCGCCCGCGCACCGGCTCCGCGCGGCCCTCGAAACGGCTCAGCGCCAGCTCCTCGAAACGCGCCTGCAGCGACGCCGCCGGCTCGTCGCCGAAAGTCATGAACACGGCGTTGGAAGGGTGGTAGTGGCGGCTGTGGAAGGCCCGCAGCGCCTCGTGCGTGAGATCGGGGATGTGCGCCGGATCGCCGCCGGAATTGTGGTGGTAGGTCGTGGTCGGATACAGGTACTTGTTGATGCTCTCGTGCAGCACGCTGTACGCCGGGCTCATCGCGCCCTTCATCTCGTTGAACACCACGCCCTTCCAGACCAGCGGCGAGTCCGGGTCGTCCGGCTCGGCCAGCTCCACGCGTATGCCCTCCTGGGCGAAATCCAGCGGATGCAGGTGCGGAAAGAACACGGCGTCGAGGTAGACGCGCAGCAGGTTGTCGAAATCCTGGCGGTTCTGGCTGGCGAACGGATACGCCGTCCAGTCGCTGGCGGTGAAGGCGTTCATGAAGGTGTTGAGCGAACGCCGGATCATCAGGAAGAACGGGTCGCGCACCGGGTAGCGCTCGGAGCCGCAGAGCACCGTGTGCTCGAGTATGTGGGCGACGCCGGTGGAGTCCTCAGGCATGGTCTTGAAGGCGACCAGGAAGACATTCTCGGGATTGTCGGTGGCCAGGTGCAGATGGCGCGCGCCGGTGACGCGATGCGCATACTCCTGGAGTTCGGCCTGCAGGGCGGGAATGGCGACGGTGCGGACCGTCTCGAAGCTGGCATGAGGGTTTGCAGCGGACAACACGCGATTCTCCCGATGAGGCCCGCCCGGACAGGCGGCCGCGAAACCCCGATTATGGGCGCCGGCGAAGCGCTTGCCAAACGAACGTGCAGACCAGGCGCCGTGTCGGACAAGATCGGGTGGACAGCCGGTCACACCGTGCTAGAGTACGGGACCGCCCCTGGACAGTTGTCGGATACGCAACGACGGAGCCTGCATGGCCATCACCAAGAACAACAAGCTCGGACAGCTGCAGGCCGCCCGCGCCCATGCCACCAGCTACCGCGAATGGCGCGATGTCTCGCTCGAGCTGGACGCCCTCACCGGCCTCGACCTGTGGAAGATCGAGTCGTCGTCCGACCATTACCATCACGAGCTGCTGCGCGAACGCCTGCTGACCCTGCGCCAGTGGCAGAACGCGCACAACCACAAAATGCTCATCCGCTCGCTGCGCGAGGGCCTGCACCACGACCTCGGCAACATGGGCAACCCCCTGCTCTACGGCCGCGCCCATGTCGGCACCAAGCGCCTGATCGAGGACTACGTCGACCAGGTCTGCGCCAGCCTGGAATACCTCTGCGAAGCCGACATCGAACACCTCAGCAACGACGAGAAGCTGGCCCTGTTCGAGGACATCCTGCGCAGCTTCGGCCAGCCTGCGCTGCAGCTCTCCGGCGGCGCCACCCTGGGCATGTTCCACATCGGCGTGTGCAAGGCGCTGGACGAGCAGGGGCTGCTGCCCAATGTCATCTCCGGCTCCAGCGCCGGCTCGCTGGTGGCGTCCATGATCGGCAGCCACACCCGCGAGGAGCTGCAGGACTTCTACGAGGGCGACGCCCTCTACAAGCACGCCTGGAGCTGGAACAAGCTGCTCGACGGCCTGCGCGGCAAGGGTTTCGCCAACCAGAAGCAGCTGGAGACCTTCATCCGCCAGAACATCGGCGAATACACCTTCCAGGAAGCCTTCGAGAAGACCGGCAAGCACATCAACGTCAGCATCTCGCCCATCGGCGCCAACCAGAAGTCGCGCCTGATGAACGAGCTGACCTCGCCCTACCTGCTGGTCTGGAGCGCCGTGCTCGCCTCCTGCGCCGTGCCCGTGCTGTTCCCGCCGGTCACGCTCACGGCCAAGTCGGCGGAGGGCCTGCACCAGCCCTACATGCCGCTGGAACGCTGGGTCGACGGCTCCATGCGCAGCGACATGCCGCGCCGCCGCCTGATGCGCCTGTACAACGTCAACTACTTCGTCGCCAGCCAGGTCAACCCGCACATCGTGCCGCTGCTGGAGTCCGCCCGCCGCCGCAGCCGGACCGGCAAGATCAGCTCGCTGCCGCGCCGTATCGTCAAGACCCAGGCCAAGCTGCTCAGCATGGGCGCGCTCCAGGCCGTGCACGACAAGGTCAGCAACGAGGCCGTGCGCGCCATGCTCAGCCACGCCTACACCATGCTCTCGCAGACCTACTACGGCGACGCCACCATCGCGCCGAACAAGTACACCCGCGAGCACTACCGCCACATGCTGCAGAATCCGACCAAGGAATCCATCATCTGGTTCCGCCAGCAGGGCGAACGCGCGACCTGGGCGCGCATAGACCAGATCCGCGTGCAGTCCAAGATCAGCATCACCCTGCAGAAGTGCGTGGCCTCGCTGCTGCACCGCAAGGCCCACAACTGGCACGAGGCCGAAGTGCGCGCCCTGCTCGGCACCCGCGGCACGCCGGTCGCGCCCGCGATCGTGAAGTCGGTCTGAACCTGTCCCGGCACAAGTTTTTCGCGGCGCGAAACCGCGAAAAACTTGTCATCGCGCCGGGTTTGCGTAAACTACGCGCCGCGCCGGCGCAGTCCGTCGCCCTGATGGGTCGTTAGCTCAGTCGGTAGAGCAGTTGGCTTTTAACCAATTGGTCGCGTGTTCGAGTCACGCACGACCCACCATCTCATTCCTCGACCTCAACACACCCTCCTCGCCTGCCGATTTTCCGGATGTTATCCTCGCCGGAACAAGAACGACGCGGCCGTGCCTGAACGCCGCTCATGCAGAGGAAAACTTCCCTTGGCGTCCAGTCTGACCGTCCTGCTGATTGAAGATGATGATCTCGCCGCCGGCATGGTGCGCTTCCTGGTCGAGCGCATGGGCCACACGCTGCAGTGGGCGCCCGATGGCGAGAGCGGCCTGCGGATGATCCGCGACGGCCGCCCCGACCTGATCGTCCTTGATCTCATGCTGCCCTACATCGACGGTCACGAACTGCTGCGGGAAATCCGCGAGCAGCCGCTCACCCGGGACACGCCCGTGCTGGTGCTGACCGGCAAGACCCGCGAAGCCGATATCGAGCGCGTGCTGGCGGCCGGCGCCAGCGACTTCCTGGCCAAGCCTTTCCAGCCGGCCGCGCTTGGACACCATCTGGAGCGCCTGCTCAAGCGCCCGGGATGACCACGCCATGATCGACGACGACCTGGTCCGCGCCATCGCGGAGCTGTCCCGCCAGTTCGCCAGCCGGCTGCCGGCTCAGCTGGCCGACTTGTCACGCCAGGCCAGCGCCCTGCGGCTCAGCCCGGAAGCCGCCATCGACCCCTTGCGGCAGCAGCTTGTCCACACCCTGCACAAACTGGCTGGCGGCGCCGGCAGCTTCGGCTTCGAAACCCTTGGCGAGCACGCGCGCAGGCTGGAGCTGCTGCTGAGCGAGGACGCCAGCTTCCTGCCGGCTCAGCAAGACGCCCTGCGGCAGGCGCTGGACGAAATCACCACCCTGTCCCGCCATGTCCGCAATGACGACACGCTGGACGCCCCGCCGGCAGCCGCCACGGAACAGCACGCCGCCAGCATCCTGGTGCACGAGCCGGCTTCGGCGCAGCCCGGCCTGATCCCCGCGCTGGCGACCATGGGCTATGTCGCCACCCGCTGCGAGGACCCTCAGGAGCTGCTGGCCGCCAGCCGGCGGGCTGACCACATCCTCATCCTCGACTTGTCAGGTCAGTCCCGCGCGGCCGTGCTGGCGCTGCTGGCCACGCTTGCCGGCCCTGCCCGCCAGGCCACCCTGCTGCTGGTCAGCGACCACGGCGACTTCGATGTCCGCCTGCAGGCCATACGCAGCGGTGTCGTCGGCCTGTTCTCTGCCCCGCTGCGCCTGACCGAGCTGGAAAGCCGCCTGGAACGGCTGCTGACACGGCATCTGGATGCCCCCTACCGCATCATGATCATCGACGACGATGTCGAGCTGGCACGGCATTACCAGCTCGTGCTGCAGCAGTCCGGCATGGATGTCATCATCGCGCACCAGGCCATGGAGGCCATGCCGGCGCTCTACCAGTTCCAGCCGGAAGTGCTGCTGCTCGACGTCAACATGCCGGGCTGCAGCGGCCCCGAACTGGCGCGCATCATCCGTCTCGACGAGTCCCTGCTGCAGTTGCCCATCAGCTACCTGTCGGCGGAGACCGATGTCAGCCGGCAGCGCCAGGCGCTGCTGCACGCCGGCGATGACTTCCTGACCAAGCCGGTACAAGACGCGGCCCTGGTCTCCGCGGTGCGCGCACGCGCCCAGCGAGCCCGCCTGCTGGCCCAGGCCATGGCCTGCGACAGCCTGACCGGCCTGCTGCGCCACAATGACATCAAGGCCCGCATCACGCACGAGCTGGCCCATCGCCAGCGTCAGCACACGGCCGTCACTGTCGCCATGATCGACATAGACCACTTCAAGCGCGTCAACGACAATCACGGCCACCAGTGCGGCGACCAGGTCATCCGCGCGCTCGCCAACCTGCTGCGCCAGCGCCTGCGCAAGACCGACGGACTGGGCCGCTACGGCGGCGAAGAATATGCCGCGGTGCTGGTCGAATGCCCGGCGGAACAGGCGCTCGCCCTGCTGGATCACATACGGCAGGCCTTCTCCGAACTGGTTTTTGAAAGCCAGGCTGGCCGCTTCTCCACCACATTCAGCGCCGGTGTCGCCGAAGCGACGGATACGGACACCCTGTCCGGCCTGCTGGAACGCGCCGACCGGGCCCTGTACGCCGCCAAGCAGCAAGGCCGCAACCGCATCATGACAGGCTGACCGACATGGGCTTGTGGAACCTCTACTTCGTATTCAAGCTGTGTCTGTATTTCGCGGACCTCATCGACTTCCACGTCTGGCTCAACCTGGCCCTGGCGCTGGCCCTGCTGCTGCCCCTGCCGGCGGCGCGCGGATGGCGCTGGCTGCGCAACGCCGCCGCGCTGCCGGTGGCGGTCGCTCTGCTCTATCACGACACCCGCTTCCCGCCCTTCCAGCGCCTGACTGCGCAGGCTGACATGATCGACCAGTTCAGCTGGAACTACCTGAGCGAGCTGCTGTCACGCTTCATCAATCCCGGTGTGGCCGCTGCCTGCGTGGCCGTCCTGCTGATCGCGCTGCTGGCCGCGCGCAAACTGCGCCTCAGCAGCTTCGTGCTGCTGGCGATCTTTCCACTGGTTCCGATACATCAGTATCTGAAAGCGCGGCCTCAGCCGCAGGCTGAGGCCGCCGTGGCCACGGCGGCCGATGGCGGGCAGACCACCGGCATCGCCCCACCCGGCGCAACCGGCAGTCCCGACAACGCTGCGCTGGACCAGGCCCTGGCCGCCTTCTACAAGACCCAAGCCGCCCGTCAGGTGACTTTCTCCAAGCCCGCCTCCGGCCCCGACTTCGATGTGGTGATCCTGCAGATATGCTCCATGGCGTGGGATGACCTGCAACTCGCCGGCCTCGACAAGAGCGGGCCGCTGAAGCGCTTCGACCTGCTCTTCCGGCAGTTCAACACAGCCACGGCCTATAGCGGCCCGGCCGCCATCCGCCTGCTGCGCGCGACCTGCGGCCAGACACCGCACAGCGCGCTTTACGACCCCGCCGCCTCCTCCTGCCTGCTGTTCAACCAGCTCGCCAACGCCGGCTTCGAGCGTCAGATGCTGCTCAATCACGACGGCGTCTTCGGCAACATGCTGCAGGAGATACAGACCTATGGCGGCCTCAATGTTCCACCGATCGACACACAGGGCCTGCCCCCGCTCACGCAAGCCTTCGACGGCTCGATCATCCTTGATGACGACGCCGTGCTGAATCACTGGCTGGAGCTGCGCCAGCGCTCACCGCAGGGCAAGACGGCGCTGTTCTACAACACCGCCAGTCTGCATGACGGCAACCATCCGGTGGGCACGAAATCCGAGTCCAGCTCGGCTGCCGGCTACGCCGGCCGCCTGCAGCGCCTGTTCGCTGATCTGGACAAGTTCTTCGACCAGCTCGAAAACAGTGGCCGCAAGGTGGTGCTGGTCATGATCCCCGAGCATGGTGCGGACTCGCGCGGCGACCGCATGCAGATTCCCTTCATGCGCGAGAATCCCAGTCCGGCGATCACGCTGGCACCGGTCGGCGTGCGCTTGTTCGGCCTGCCCCGCCCCGCCGCCGCCATCGATGTGCCCCAGCCGACCAGCTACATCGACCTGGCCGGCCTGCTGCGCGACATCATCCAGCAGAACCCCTACGCCAGCGGCGGACCGGATGCGCGCACGCTGGCCTCGGCCATAGGCAGCACACCGCATGTCGCCGAGAACGAAGGCAGCGTGGTCGTGCGCTATGGCGCCAACTACTACATCCGTTACAACGACAGCGCCTGGACCGACTATCAGTACCGCTGAGCACTCCGTTCAGAATTCCGAGTACGGCCTGAGCAGGCGTGGCGGATACTCCACCAGCCCCTGCTTGGGCTTGAGCTCGTAGCGCATGTAGACCTGGAACACATTGGGCGTGTAGTACGGCGAGCGGTCCAGACGGAACGCCGCGCCGGCAAACCAGTTGGGCGCCAGCCGCTTCTCCACCGCACCCTCCAACGTGTAGCCGAAGCTGCTGCCGCTGCTGCCCGAGAACACCGGGAACGGCAGGCCCGGATCAGCGGCGGCATTGGCCTCAGCCTGCGCCTGCAAGGCTGAATCCGTGGGGTGGAACGGCGTCGCGTCCGACTTCGACCAGCTCACGCCCACTGCGGGCTCGAAGCGGTAGGCGTAATCATGCCAGCGCCCTGTCCAGCGCAGCGGCAGACTCAGGCTGACATACTGCTGCGGACTGTAATAGCCACCCTGACCATAGGTGAAATTGCTGAGGTCGCGCTGGAAGCGCCAGTAGGTCGCCGCCAGCCCCAGCGTCAGCTCCATGTCGCGCTGCTGGACCAGATCGTGAATCTGACTCGCTGTCAGACGCAGCTCGCTGTTGTTCATCACCGCCCGGCCACGCAGCAGAGCCGCCCGCCCGCCGATGGCGCGCGTGCGGCCACCCTGGCTGTGACTGACCCGGAAGCTGCCGCCGGTGCTGGTCACACCGCCCCAGACCTGGCCGGATGCCGGATCGCGCTGCCCGCCATACGACAGCAGGCTGCTGGTCACCGGACGCCGGAACAGCTCGGCACTGCGATAATGCGAGGCGTCGGCGCTGCTGTAGCGCAGACCGCCAACCCAGTTGGTCACCAGGAAGCCCAGCGGGGTCGTACCCAGGTCGAAGCGCCAGTCATCTGTCTCATAGCCCAGCCCCAGCGCCATGCCGCTGGCCGACTGTCCGGTGACGGCGACCCCGGCTGGCGACTTCGCCAGCACCTGGCCGAACTCGGCCTGATCGCGCCGCGCAACCGGCAAACGGCCGGCATCCATCTCGATCAGATCCAGATGACCAATGACGTGGCCCTCATAGCCCAGCGGCAGATAGAGCTCCGTCGGCATCTCGGTCACGGTGGTGGTCGACAGGCCATCCTCGCCCTGCTTGTCACGATAGATCACACCCGTCTGCACATAGCCGTCACGACGCTTTTCCAGACGGCTCAGCGCGCGCTCGGCGGGCGAGCGGGCGAACTCGGATTCCACGGGGATCTGCGCCGGCGTCAGTGGCGGACGCCCCTCCGCCGCCAGCGCCCGTTCATACCAGTCACGCGAGCGGGCATGCTCGCCCAGCGCCTCGGCCAGCTCACCGCGCCCGATCAGCACCGGCGCCGGAACCGGCTGACGTGCCAGCAGCCCATCGAACAGGCGCAACGCGTCGACGGTCTGCGCGACACGCTGGTAACGCCGCGCGATGGCCAGGCGCATGTCCGTCTGCGTCGCGTCGGTCCGCGCCTCGAGTGCCTGCAGGGCCGCCTTCGCGTCATCCGGACGCTCGCCGGTAATATAGGCATCGATCAGCCCCAGTTCGGCGTCATCCCACCCTGGCTTACGCTGCAACAAGGCGCGGTAGCGCGCGACCGCGCGATCCGTACGGCCCGCCTCGACATCCAGTGCAGCCTGGCGCAGCCGCAGCGAGGGCTCGTCCGGCCACATCAGCAGCGCCCGGTCGAGCAAGCGGCCGGCACCGGCATGATCGCCTCGCGCAGCCAGCGCATCCACCGCGCGCAGACGCTGGCTCAGCTGCAGCTGACGCAGACCTGCATGCTGGGCATCGGTCAGGTCCTGCGGCCGGGCCTGCAGACGCGCCAGCAACGGCGTCAGGGCGGCGTCATCGCCGATCTGATCCAGCAAGGCCGCCTGACGCAGTTGCCATGCCGTCCGCATAGTGTCGGCGGATGTCGTGACGCCCGCATCCATCAGCGCCGCCGCCTGCGCCGGCTGGCCGGTGCGGACCAGCTCGCGCGCCAGACGATAACTCAGCTCAGGATCGCCGGCCGACAATTGCCTGGCCTGCGCGCGGGCGGCGGCGGCCTGCGCGGGATCAGGCGAACCCAGGCCGGCCAGCGCAAGATCCAGCCGCAGACGCTGAGCCAGAGCCCCCATGTTCCCGCTGCGCTCGGCCTCGGGGATGCTCTCCAGCGCGGCCAGCGCGTCGGTCGTGCGATCCAGGCTGGCGGCATAGAGTGCATAGGCGTAGCGGCTGCCGGACAGATCCTGGGCGTCGGCTGCGAGCAGCGGCGCCGCGACCTCGTCGGCATCACCGGTCCGGCCGGCCTGCCGCAACTGGCGCGCCAGGTCATAGCGCAGCCAGGGATTGGCCGGATCCAGCCCGACCGCCTGGCGCAGCAGCGACATGGCGTCCTCGCGCTGACCGGCGGCGACCAGATCATCCGCCTCGCCACGCATCTGACTGGCGCGCGCACGGTCGATATTCTCCTGCAGGCGTCCTCCACCCCGCGCCGGCAGCAGCCGGGCCAGCTCAGCCGTGCGTCCCTGCCTCGCGAGCAGGGTGGCCAGTCCTTCGAGACTGGCCTCATGGCCCGGACTGGCGGTCAGCGCCGCGCGCCAGTCCGCTTCCGCGCGGGCATCCTGCCCCTGGTCAGCCAGCAGACCGGCACGCAGAGACAAGGCATCGGGCTGACGCGGCCTCAGCCGCAGCGCGGCATCGACATCACGCAGGGCAACGACGGGCGCCCCGGCGTCACGCTGGTCGCGTACCTGCCGGAGCAGTCCCCAGAAGCGCGCCGTAGCGGCCAGATCCAGCCATTTACCGCGGGCGCCGGCATCCAGCGCGGCGGCGCGCGTGAAATAAGCGACCGCCTCGTCATGACGCCCCTGGCGCATGAGCAGGCGACCCAGCCCGCCCTGCACATCGCCATCGCGCGGGCGCTCCGTGGCCAGCGCCAGCAGCCCCTGCTCCGTCGCGGCCAGGTCCCGGCCGCTGTCCAGCGCCGCCAGCAGCTGTTCGCGCCGGATTACCCCCGGATCATGACGCGCCCGCTCCGCCGAGACCTCCGTCGCCATGCGCTGAGCCAGCTCGGCACGCCAGCGGCGCACATCGGCATCCTGAGACTCGACGGCAAGATAGACGTCTATGCTGGCCAGGCTGGCCGCTCCCGGCGCCAGCTGCAGCAGCGCCTGACGCCAGGTGGCGCGCAGCGTGGCCATGTCACCGCTGCCCTGCGCCGACAACCGTCCCAGCAACTGCACACCGCGCAGACGCGTGGCCTCGCGCTGGACGAGCAGGCGGGCCAGCGCGAGCTGGTAACGCGGATCACGTGGCGACTCGGCGACCAGGCGCTGCAGGCCAGTGGCCGCCTCCTGCCAGGAGGCCGGAGCAGCCGCCAGTATCTGGTAGTACTGCAACGACAGGTCGCCGCCGGGCGGGCCCTCAGGAAAGATCCGGCGCACGGTGGCGACGGCCTCATCGGCCCGGCCGGCGCGCGCCATGGACTGGGCGCCCGAGAACAGGCGCGCGTCACCGCTCTGCTCGAGACGCATCTGGGCCTGCAACTGACGCAGCTCGGCGGAAGCCGGATGCAGTCGCTGCAAGGCCGCCAGCCGCTGCTGCAACAACTGACGGTTGCCAGCCCTGATATCGAGCTGGGCCTGCATGAGCAGGGCCTGGGCATTGCCGGGATCAGCGCTCAACGCCTTGGCGACGGCCAGACGGGCCAGCTCGGGCTGGTTCTTGGCCTGCCACAGGCGCGCGCTGGCGATCAGGTCATCCACGGGCGCCGCCACGACCAGCGCTGGCGAGGTCCATAGCATCAGCGCCAGGGACAGGGAGGTCGGCTTGAACGATCTCATCGGCACTCCTGCGACAGGATCAGGCTGCCATCGGCGGCGAAACGGTAGCGGCCCTGCAGCCAGAGCTGGCTGAAAAGGCGCAGGACCTGATTGTAGTAACCCGCCAGCGGCAGGGCCTCGACATGCTGGCGGAAGAGATGGGTGAAGCGTCGCTCGCGCTCGCTGTCGGCGAGCGCCTCCAGCAGGGGCAGCACGGCATGCGCGAAACCCGGCGGCCCCGGCTCGGCGCGCACCACGCCCGTGCTCGCGTCAACCTCCTCGGGCACCATCTGAGTGGACAGGACCCGCTCATGCATGGGCGCGTAGGCCAGCTTGAGCGTGGTCGAGGCGCTGTCGCCGGCCGGCATCATGCCCACCCACAGGTAGACGCGTATCGCGTTGTAGCTGCCTGCCGCGCGGCTGTCCGCATCCGGCATCAGGCCACGGGCGGCGTCGTAGAGCACCCAGTCGGGCGCGAAGCCATGCGGCGCGGCGCGTGTCAGCAGGCGCACGGCGCTGTCCGCGACCTCGCCCCATGCCGGTTCGTCCAGACGCGTCGCCAGCCCCCTCAGCACCTGCACCGGCAGATAGCTGGGGTTCAGGCGCCAGCGGCCGGCGGCAGGATGGAAGCCGACCGGCCCCGGCAGCAGCATCAGACCCAGCCCGGGCAGCCTGACTGTCTCGCTGGCCATGACCTGCGCCGCCAGCGCCCGCCCCAACGCCTCGTAGCGCGGCTCCTGCCAGCGCCGGGCGGCCTCCGTCAGGGCGTAGGCCATCCAGACATCGGCATCGCTGGCGGCATTGCTGTCGAGCACGCGCCACTCGCCATCCTCCGCCCTGCCCCATTGCCAGGCGGGCAGATGACGACTGAGGTCGCCAGCGGCCAGATTGTTCCCGGTCCAGGTCAGCAGGCGCTCGAAGGTGTCACGGTCATCATTCACCAGCGCCAGGAAAAGGCCGTAGGCCTGCCCTTCCGAGGTGGTGATCAGCGCCGGCGAGGACGGGTCGATGACGCGGCCGTCGCGGCTGATCAGCCCTTCGCGGAAATCCGTCCAGTGCGGCGACGGCGCGCAGGCCGCCGACAGCGGCCCCGCCAGCAGCAGCAGCACCCCGCCGAAAAAACGCGCCGCCCGCCCCCCGCCTCCCCGACCGGAACTCGCCATGGCCGCCGGCTCACTTGACCAGGCGGCGCTTGGCCAGGTAGTTCAGGCCGAAGAACATGAGCATGGCGATGAGCAGGCCGATCAGGATGGATGCCGCCGCCAGCAGGAAGGGCTGGTCGGAGAACGCCAGCCAGAGCCGGGTCCAGAATGGCAGATGCCCCAGGGTGTACGTGCCGCCGACACGGAAGCTGTCGACACGCACGCCGTTGATGAGGGCAACGTCGCCCTGCACGCGCGCGGCCAGATCACTGCGGTCCAGGGCATCGAAGACGGCGGCCATGGCCGCCGGATCGGTGGCGCTCAGGCTGATCACGCTGCGGCCCTGGCGCAGCGGCGACTCGAAGCCGATCAGCGCGCCATGATGGCCGTTGGCAGCGAGACTGACCTGGATATCGCGGCGGGCCTCGCTGGCGCCGTCATCGGTGAGCCAGCGGTAATTGTCGTTCATGAGGTCGCGGCTGCTGCGCAGAATGCGCCGGACCTTGCCGAGATACGACGGCATGTCCTGCGCCCATCCGGCCAGCATGTCACGCGGCCCCTCGCCACCGATGACGAGGACATCGCTGCCCAGCGAGGTCTTCAGCGCATCGCCGCCGCGCACCGTGACGCGGGTGCCGGGATAACCCGTGGCCGCGCCGAAACGGGCCATCACGTTGAGCAAGGTGCCGATGTCGTCCGCGGCCGGCCGGTCCGGCACGATCACGGTGGTCTGCGCCAGATCGGCGTAGCGGGTGAACGGGAAGCCGGCCTGGGCGAAGGCGCTCAGGCTGGGCATGACGATATAGTTGGGGTAGCGCGAGAAGTCGATGCTGGAGTCAGGATCGACCGCCGCGACGAAGCTGCCCTCAGGCAGGCTGGTGCACAGCCCCTTCTTGCGGACCTCCGGGTTGTAGTGGATCTGCAACTGGTTGCCGACACCAACATAGAACGGCGGCGCCGACAAGGTCTGCCGCGACATGATGCTGTTCTCGTCGAGCACCGGCAGATGCAGGGTGTCGCCACCTTCGCGCCGGGCAGGATCGAGGCTGTAGGCGCGCACGAACTGGTTGTTGAGGAACACGCTCAGCGATGAATTGTCGCGGCTCATGGGCGGCGTGTAGCGATAGCGCAGATCCAGGTCTATGCCGCGTATGCGCCAGGTGAAGAGGTCAGGCGGCAGGCGCAGGTTGATGCGCATGGGGTCGCGGTTCTCGAAGCCGCGCTGCAGCTCGTAGGGCTCCTTGATCAGCTCGGCGAACTTGACCGGACGATCGGTGCGCACCCAGTTCGGCGCATCGTGCGACTTGCGTGGCGGCCCCAGGTCCAGCGACGTGACACGCGCCTGCGAGCCGGTCATCAGCACCTTGCCCAGCGCCAGCGCGGAGGCCGCCGTGCGCAGGTCGGCGGCGTTCCGGCCACGCACCACCAGATACTTGACCTCGGGATGCCCCGCCAGCGAGACGATGTCCAGGGTCGGCCCCTGCACCGGCGGCAGCCGCATGCCGGCCACCTGCTCGCCGTTGCGCGCGAAGACAACGGCATGGCGCGCCGGCAGGCGGCCCAGCGACACCGGGAAGCGCGCGCCGCGATAGCCCGACTCGACCCCGAACCAGGAGGCGGCGACAGCGGCCGCCTCCAGCGTGCCCCGGTCAGGCGCCGAGGAGAACACGAAAGGCAGCTCCAGCCGGCGACCATCGCGGCGATCGAAGAACGGCGCCGGCAACAGCGACAGATCGTTCTGCAGCGTCAGCGGCTGCATGCTCATGGTCAGGGAACTGCTCTTGCCCAGGCTGGCCCAGATCGCGCTGTTGTCCGGGTCCTCGCACTCCAGCGTGTAGTGCCCGATCAGCTGCAGGCGAAGCTGGTTGTAATCACTGAAGAAGCGAGGGTCCAGGCTGAGCTCGCTGGTCACCGCCGCCGGCGTGTCCTGATGCGGCAGCGGAATCACGCCGACCACCTCATTATTGAGGTAGACCTTGATGTGCGACAGGTTGGACATCAGCGCCGGCGAATAATTCAGGTTCAGGCGCAGCTTCGCCGCCGTCACCACCTCGTCGAGGCGAATGCCGAAGTTCAGATAGGCGTTGTTGTCGAGCCCGCGCAGATCGAAACTGCCGCCCCCCATGTCGGTGAAACTGCGCTCGACCATGTGTGCCACCGGCAGCCCCATGGATGGCCCCGGCGCGGCGGACGTGGTTGGAGCCGCCAGCGTGGTCAGCGGCAGGCAGGCGAACATGAGGGCAGTCAGATGTCGGATCATGAGGCTTTCATCACACGTCTGGCGAAAGAGGAATGCTTGTAGCGGTCCTGCAGGGACTCGGGCAGGAGCATGAAAAGTTCTCCATAGGCCAGCCAGCAGAGCTGCGCGATGCGGTGCAGGCTTTGCAGCGGACGGTCCGGAGCCGGTGGCGCCTCGTCCCAGGCACCGGGGCGGGCGAACGTGCAGCGCACGAGATTCTGCTCGTCCTGCAGCGTCATGTTCTCGAAGCGTATGCCGAGGCTGCCGTCGCGCTGCCATACCGCCACGGCATGGAAAGCCATCTGCTCGTCATCGGACGGCAGCAGGATGCGGACATGCTCGCCCGGCGTGAACACGGCGCCCGGTGCCGGCACCAGGCTGAGCCCGCCCATGGAATAGTCGCTGGTCTCGGCGCGCACCGCCTGGCCGCCCAGACGATAGATCACCACCGGCACCTTCATGCGGACACGATGCGCCAGTCGTATCTGCCGGCTCTCGCGCGTGGCCCCCATGGCGACACCCAGCGCCACCAGGTTGTAGAGCACCCAGAACATGTTGAGCAGTACCGTGCCGGTCTCGTGGGTATTCCACCAGAACAGGCGGACGACGCCGAACACCAGCCCGGCCAGATTGATCAGGATGAGGACGATGTAAGGGCGCGCGATGTCCCAGTCATAGAAACGGCGGTCGACGATGTCGCCCTTGGAGGTGACGTTGAACTTGCCCAGCTTGGGATTGATCAGCGCCATGGTGGTCGGCACCGCGATGTACCAGGCCAGCACGGTCTCGTAGACCTCGGACCAGAAGGAGTGCCGGTGCCGCCCCTGCGAACGCGAGTTGGCCAGGTTGGCCAGGGCGAGCTGGGGCAGTATGTAGGCGACGATGGCCAGCGAACTGGCCGCGATCAGGTGCAGGCCGAAGAACATGTAGGCCATGGGCGCGACAAGGAATATCAGGCGCGGGATGCCGTACAGGAAGTGCAGCATGGAGTTGGTGTAGCACAGACGCTGCGCCAGGCTCAGACCCTTGCCCCGGAACGGGTTGTCGGTGCGGAAGATCTGCACCATGCCACGCGCCCAGCGTATGCGCTGGCCGACATGGCTGGCCAGGCTCTCGGTGGCCAGGCCGGCCGCCTGCGGCAGGTTGATGAAGGCCGTGCTGTAGCCGCGCCGGTGCAGCTTGAGCGCGGTATGCGCGTCCTCGGTGACCGTCTCCACCGCGATGCCGCCGACCTCCAGCAAAGGCGCGCGCTTGATAACCGCGCACGAGCCGCAGAAGAAGGTGGCGTTCCAGAAGTCGTTGCCGTCCTGGATCAGGCCGTGGAAGAGCATGTCCTCGGGCGGCTCCTCCCCCTCCAGATGCAGGTTGCGGCGTATCGGGTCCGTCGAGAAGAAATGATGCGGGGTCTGCACCATGGCGCAGCGCGGGTCCCGGAGGAACCAGCCCATGGTCGAGCGCAGGAAGGTGCGGGTCGGAATATGGTCGCAATCGAAGATGGCGATGTAGTCGCCGCCGGAATGGCCCAGCGCGTGGTTGAGGTTGCCGGCCTTGGCGTGGGCGTTGTCAGGCCGGATCAGATAGCGCACGCCCGCGCGCTCGGCGAACTGGCGTATCTCCGGACGCCGCCCGTCATCGAGCACATAGACGTTCAGCCGGTCGCGCGGCCAGTCCATGCCGAGCGCGGCCAGCACGGTCGGACGCAACACCTTGAGCGGCTCGTTGTAGGTCGGGATGAAGACATCGACCATGGGCCAGTCGGCCGGATCCGCGGGCAGCTCCGCCGGCTGGCGGTTCAGCGGCCAGGCGGTCTGGAAATAGCCCAGCAGCAGGATGACCACGGCATACAGCTCGGCCATGAACAGGATCAGGGCGAAGAACAGGTCCAGCGGCTCGGCCGGCATGGAGGCGGTGACGCGCCACCACAGATAGCGCAGCGTGGCGATCAGCGACAGCGTCAGCAGGAACACGCGCGTGGTCTTGCCCGGCACATTGCTGACGAGCAGGGCCACGGCCAGGGTCAGCGCGGCGAACAGCGCCTGATCGGCCGGCTGCAACGGCGTGGTCACGCACACCAGGATGACGGGCAGGCAGACGAAGGCCAGCAGCAGACGCCAGCCCAGCGTCAGCGTCGGCAGGGCCAGCGCGGCGACATCGAGGCGCTGGCCCAGTCCGTCGGTATCGACATGCCGGCCCAGCCAGCCTGACAACCAGCCCAGCGCCGTGAAAGGTCCGGCCAGCAGCCAGCTGGCGCCACGCAGCAGACGACGCGGGACGGTCAGCCGGAAGACCGGCCTGGCCTGTCCGGGCGGCAGCACGAACACACGCAGCAGCCACTCGCCCGAATGGTCCTCCCGCGTCACGCCCAGCCGGGCCGCCAGCCGCGGACGCAACCAGAGCGCGAACTCATCCAGCCCCGGAATACGGCGGCGGCGCGCCGGCGGCAGCACGAACAACCACCAGAGCAGCCACCAGCGACTGCGCCGCCAGGCCTGGCGGAGACTGGCCCCGCCCGCCCGCAGCGTCTGCCGGATGCGTCCGACCGTCATCAAATTGCGCCCTTCATGCCCAGCCAATGCGTCACCAGCCAGTCCGCGATGCCCTGAAGATCATGCGCCGACTGGCTGTGGCGGAACAAGCGGACGACCGCGCCACCGGCATGCAGCGCGTCGGAAACCGACTCATCCTGATGCACGGGAACCGGCAGCAGCGTCTCGCCCAGCCTGGCGCGCCAGGCCTTGAAAAGCTCGCGCCGGACCACGCGGGTGGCATTGATCTGGTTGAGCACATGGCGGTGCAGGCCGGACGCCGGCAGCGGATCGCGGCCCGCCTCGTGCGCGTGCAGAGAGGCCATGTCGCAAAGCCAGACCGAAAGCACGGCGTCCGCGCAGGCCCTGGCCTGGCTGGCGAAGACACTGTCACCCGCCGGCGTGTCGATCAGCACCACCTCGCCGGCCACCGCCCGAAGCAGCTCCGGCAGCGCCGGACGCTCGGCCACCGCCTGCGCCAGGGCTGCCTCTCCCGCATCCGGCACCGGCCCCAGCGGAAGCACACGCAGATAGCTGTTGACCTGATGGACGACCGGCGCCAGGGGCTGGCCGGCGATCCAGGCGCCGGCCCAGCCGGCCGAGGCCGGTGGCACGCCGACATGCGCAGACAAGGTGCCCTGCGGGTCGTGCTCGATCAGCGCAACGGAGCGCCCCTGCTCCGACAGCAGTAGGGCGAGATTGGCCGCCAGGGTCGAGCGTCCGACACCGCCCTTGCGGGACATCACGGCGATGACAAACATTCACGTAGATCCGGATGGATGCGTTAATAAATAGCGACATTTACCACGTTGATTCTCGGACATCATCGAATATAGTCGAGAGGGTAATAACAGTATTTTTGTGATTTTCTGCATATGACATTCCGCCTCAAGCCTTTGCTGGACCTGTTGCGCGGCAAGGCCATCCCTGCCGACGCCGGCGCGCGCACGCCGGTCCGCCTCGGCATCGACGGCCTGCTGCCGGAAGCCTCCGGCATCCGGCCCGGCGGGCTCTATGTCATCATGCTACCGGAAAACATGGATGCCACGCCGCTGGTCGCCGACACGCTGGCCCTCAGCCTGCCCGCAGGCGGCAGCCTGGCGGTCTGCGATCAGTCGCCGGAGGCGCTGGGGCGGACACTGGGCCACAGGCTGGCCTATCTGGAGCCGGCTGGCCTGCTCAGCCGCCACCTCGCCCTGTTCGCCTATGACAACCGCCTGCTCGAACACCCGACCGACTCCGTGTGGGACTTCACCCGCAGCCTGGAAGCCCAGGCGCTGCACCGCGCGGACTGCCTGATCTTCCTCTCGGCGAGCCGGCTGATGCCGTCGCACTCGCGCGCCGCCATGCAGCGCCAGTTGCGCATCTATCACGAGTGGCACGCGTATCACGGCGTGGCCGGGATATATGTGGTGCACCCCGCCGACCTGCTGTGGACGGAATTGCTGCGGCTGTCGAAATGGCTGGACGGACTGGCCCGGCTGGACGAAGCCGGCGACAAGCTGACCTGGCAGGTTCCGCTCTGGCGTGACGACGGGCAGCGCGTGGATCATGGCGGCTTCCCCCTCGGCCGGCGCCTCGATGGCTCGCTGTATTCACTGGCGGCGTACCAGGAGCAGGAGGCGCTGACACGCCCCGCGCTGGATGAGCATCGCGTGCTCAGCTGCTGGAATCCGTCACGCCGTGGCCACAGCGCACCACCCAACTGGGAAGTCTTCGACAACGCCGGCGACCTCATCACCGAAGCCGGCGCCACCGCCTCAGCGGCGACCGTGATCCTGGAACATGCCGACCCGGACGATTTCGAGACCCTGGCCCGACAGGTCCACACCCTGCGCATCCGCTGCGGTCGCCGCCTCAAGATCGTCGTGCGCGAAGCGGCCGGCCGCATAGACTACGAGCGCGAAATGCAGCTCTATCATGTCGGCGCCACCCGCATCCTGCGTGCGGACACATCGCCATCGGACTGCTTCCGCGCCATCGCGGCGCTCAAGGGCCAGTGGTTCTGGCGCGCGATCGAGCCCGACTTCGACACCTTCTTCGCCAGCGCCCGCACCACCGAGCGCTATGGCTACCTGGCGCCCGTGGACTTCACCGCCACCGTCGACGAATTCATGCGCTGCGGCCTCAACACCAATGTCGACAGCGTGCTGGTGCGCCTGACCCTGCGTTCCGACCAGCATCACCTGGCCGCCATCAACGCCTTCCACGCCAACCGTCCGGGCGTGTTCATCACCACTGACGACAAGCACGTCTATCTTTTCCTGTTCGCCTGCCCGGCCTCGGACATCGACGCCACCATGGGGCGTCAGTTCGACCAGCCTGTGGGGGAGCTGTTCTCCTTCTACGAGGCCATCGTGGTGCCCAAGGAGGTCGAAGACGAACTGGAACGGCTGCGCTACAACGCGGAATATGTCGGCTACACCGATTACTCCGACCTGTTGCAGATGTCGGCCGGCATGCACTGACAGACGAGCGCCACCATGTCCTACACCCTGTTCCTGTATTTCACCGGCTTCTTCGTCGGCACCGGCATGCTGCTCGGCACCCTGCTGATCTGGCTGGCCCATCGCAACCGCATCGCCACGCGCCGCCTGCTGGCGCCGCTGGACCCGCGCAGGCAGCCATCGCTGCTGCGTCCGGTCGCGCTGGAAGTGGCAACGCCGGAGCAGCCGTCGCGCTGATCGCCGCCTCAGGCGTCGGCCTGGCCCTCGGTCGGCGCCAGCGCGCGCAACTCATCCGCCAGCCCGTCAAGCAGGCGACGCAAGGTTTCCTCATCGGCATCGTTCGCGTGCCAGTGACGCTCGATGAGCCGGGCGTGCTCACCCGTGGCAGGATGCCCGACCAGCCCGGCGACACCCGCCAGGCCATGGACGCAGCTCCTGAGCTCCATGCCCCAGTCCGCCGCGGCGCGCGGACTGGCCTGCGCCCAGACCTGCCAGAACACGGGCACGCGCACCGCCCAGAAATGGCGCCGGAAATCACTCAGCAGCGCCAGCCACTCGGCGTCACTCTCCGTCTCGTCGGACATTTTCCCAGCACTCCCGGACCTGTTCGACCAGTCTGGCCGGGCTGAACGGCTTTGTCAGCACCGCGTTGATGCCCAGATCATGCCAGCGCTGCAGTTCGGCCGGATGCACCTTCGCCGTGAGGAAGCAGATCGGCAGCCGCGCCAGCGCCGGCATGGCGCGTATCGCGGCCAGTGTCTGCACGCCGTCCATGCCCGGCATCATGACATCCAGCAGGATGAGATCGGGTTCATAACCCGACGTCAGCGCCGCCAGCGCCGCCGGCCCGGAGGCCTCGGCACGCACCTGCATCCCCCCCATGCGCTCCAGGATCAGGGAGACCAGCGTGCGGATGTCCGGCTCGTCATCCACCAGCAGAATGTTGCGCAAGGTCATTTGGCATACTCCTGGGCCTGCGCGCCGTCATGCTCCGGCACCGCGCAAGGCAGCTCGATGATGAATGTGGCGCCCTGGCCGGGTTCGGACTCGGCGTGGATGCGCCCGCCCATGCGCTCGATCAAGCCCTGGCTGATGGCCAGCCCCAATCCGGACCCTCCCGCGGCGCGCTGGTCGGAGCCGTCCGCCTGGGTAAAGGGCTGAAACAGGCGGGGCATGAAATCCGCCGGAATCCCTTCCCCCTCGTCGCTCACGCTGATGCGAACATGATCCTGCCGCCTGCTGATGTCCACGCTGATGCGACCATCGACCGGCGAGAACTTGATCGCGTTCGACAGCAGATTCTTGAAAACCTGGACCAGGCGGTCGCCATCCACGCGCACATGCAGACCGGGATCCTCCGTATTCACCGCCAGGGTCAGCGCCTTTTCCCGCAGCAACGGCTGCGCCAGGGAGCGGGCCTGCTCGACCAGCGGCAGCAGGGGCTGCACGCTAGCCGACAACGACAGCTTGCCCTGCGCCAGGCGTTCGACATCCAGCAGATCATTGATGAGCCTGGACAAGGCGTCGGCATTCTGCGCCGCCATGTCCAGCAACTGCCCCACCTCGGCCGGATAAGCCCCCATCACCCCGCTCTGCACCAGCTCCAGCGCGCCTTTGATGGCGGTCAGCGGCGTGCGCAACTCGTGCGAGACCGTCGCCACGAACTCCCGCTTCAAACGTTCGCTGTGCCGGACCAGACGCAAATCCTCGAGCATGACCCAGGCGTAGGGCGAGCCATCCGGCTGGCGCATGGTCAGCGTGCGCACCAGCACGGGAATGGGCTCGCCGTCCGGACTCAGCAGCTCCAGCTCCAGCCAGACCGGCTCCTGCCAGCGCTGACGGAAAGTCTGCACCGCCCAGGACGAGAACAGCGAGACATACTGGGTGCCGGGCAAGGCTGACGCGTCGCAGCCGAGCAGGCGCCCGGTCGCCGGGTTGGCATCCATGATGCGGCCCTGGTCGTCGCAACGCAGAATGGCGATCGGCGAATGCTGGAACAGCGCCGCCAGTCGCGCCTCGCGGTCGATGACATCATCGTTGCGGGCGATCGCCAGCATCTCCGCCTGCATGCGCCCCTGGTCCTGCGAGCGCAGCCAGGCCACGAGCAGCATGGTGAAGCACATGCCAGCCAGCCAGACCAGCACCGGCGCCTCGTCGTGACGCTGCTGCCAGAACGCGCGCGTCGGCGTGATCCGCAGGCTCAGGGTGCGGCCAGCCACATCCAGCGTCATGACCTCCGTCTGCGCCTGCGGCTCGGCGTCAGCGCGGTTCATGTCCAGCAAGCGGATCTGTCCGGACGTGTCGACATCGCTGAGCTCCAGCGCGTAGTTCCGGCTGTCCTTGAAGGCGGCCAGCGTCGGCGCCAGCACGACATCCATGGCGATGCCGCCGGTCACGAAACCGCGCAGGCCGGTGCGGCGCGCCGCGACATCACCGCCGATGCCACGCTGGTAGATCGGCCGGAACAACGCGATGACCTGCCCCGGATGCTGCAGGCGATGTATGCGGCGGGTCGCCATGACCTGGCCGCTGTCACGCGCCCTCTGCATGACGCCCACCCGCTCGGCATCGCAACGCAGATCCAGCCCGAGGGCGCCCGGCACCGCGTCGCGGGTCGACATCAGGGCCAGGGGATAGCGCCAGGCGCCATCCACCGGCGTGCAGCCAGGCCGTATGTCATGGATGCGCCCGGGCTCGACCTGCGCGACCGGCGCGGCCAGCGGCACGGGCTGGATCAGGTAGACCCCCGTGAACCGGTCCAGCAGGGGCTCGTTGTAATAGTCGAACTCATCGGGGGTGACCTGGTCGGAGGCCTCGATGAAGCGCCCCACCCGATCCAGGGCGAGAATGGCGTCGCGCAGCAGGCTCTCTATCATGTGCTGACGCTGGCGCACGCCGCTGTCGAAGCGGTCGAGCCAGGCGCCGGCCTGTTTTTCCCAGACAAATGACGCCAGGGCTGTGGAGAACAGCAGGCCGCAGAGCCCGGTCACCACCAGTCTGGCCACATGCGACACGCGCCTGTCTTCGGCAAAAAAATTCACTGGCGGTCCATTCCCTGCTCAAGGCCCAGATTAACGTATCGGGGCAGGTCCACATAGAAGATCGTGCCGCGCTCCGGCTCGCACAGGCAACCCACCTGCCCCTGCATGCGCTCGGCCAGCTCCTTGCTGATGGCCAGCCCCAGCCCGGTGCCGCTGCGCGGCCGCGAATCGGACGAGTCGATCTGCGAGAACTTGGTGAAAAGACGGTCGCGGAAGCCCTCGGGTATGCCCGGCCCGGCATCGGTCACCGTGATGCGCAGGCGCTCTCCGAGCGCCTCCACGCCGACCTTCACCACGGAGCCGGTGGGCGCGAACTTGGCGGCGTTGGAAAGGTAGTTGGCGAGGATCTGCTGCAGGCGCGCGCCATCAACCCTGACCATGGCATCCAGCGCGCCGGTCAGCTCGAAATGCACCAGGAACTGGTCGGCATAGCCCTGGTTCAGCAGCAGGGCATCCCGCACCAGAGGCATCAGCGCATGCGGGCGGATATCCAGATCCATCTTGCCGGAAACCAGCTTGTCCATGTCGAGCAGGTCATTGATCAACTGTCCCAGCCGCGTGCTGTTGCGGCAGGCGATGTCCAGCACCTCCTTCTGGGCCGGCTGCAGCTCGCCCATGACACCGCCGGCGACCAGCTCCAGGGAACCGGAAATGGCCGTGAGCGGTGTGCGCAGCTCATGCGAGACCGTGGACACGAACTCGTCCTTCATGCGCTCGACGCGCTTGCGCACCGTGATGTCGCGCACCACACCGACGAACTGGCGCTGACCGCGGAAGACCAGGCTGGATACCTGCAGCTCCATCTGGAATACGGAGCCGTCGGCACGCAGCCCTTCGACCTCGCGCCCCACGCCGATGACACGGGGCACGCCGGTGTCATGGTAGCGCCTGAGATAGCCACCATGCTGGCTGCTGTAAGGCTCGGGCATGAGCATGGCGATATCGCGTCCGATCAGCTCGTGCTCAGCATGGCCGAACATGCGCTCGGCCGCGTGGTTGAACGACTCGATACGCCCCTGCTCATCGATGGTGATGATGGCGTCGACAACATTGTCCATGATGGTACGCAGATAGTTCTCGCTCTCACGCAGGGCATCCTCGGCCAGGCGGCGCGCGGTCACATCCTGGATCTGCGACACGAAATAGCGCGGCGCCTCCTGCTGGTCACGCACCAGGGAGACACTGAGCAGGACATGGATGACACGGCCGTCACGATGGTAGTAGCGCTTCTCCAGCTGATAGCCGTTACGCCGCCCGGCCAGCACCTCATTCAGCAGGGCGAGGTCATCCGACAGATCCTCGGGATGCGTGATCGACTGGAAGTCCTTGCTCAGCAGCTCATCGCGGCTGTAGCCCAGCATGTCGCACAGCGCAGGATTCACATCCAGCCAGGCCCCTTCCAGCGACACCAGTGCCATGCCGTGCGCCGCGCCCTGGAACGTGTTGAAGAAGCGCAACTGGCTGATGCCCAGCTCATCTTCCAGCGCCTTGATCGGAGAGATGTCCGTGGCCACGCCCAGAAAGCCGCAGAGCGCGCCCTGTCCGTCCTGTATGGCCGT
>Ga0222424_100386_pt1 | contig 27772 bp, 16 predicted proteins | sample 2B2ome_FD_182468 | JGI IMG/M metagenome (GOLD analysis project Ga0222424, IMG submission 182468) | Enriched microbial communities from leaf-cutter ant dump, University of Wisconsin, Madison, United States - 2B200A (version 2) | ecosystem: Environmental > Terrestrial > Nest > Insects nest > Nest... | reverse complement strand
GGTTATTTCATGCACCGTATTTACAATCAGGTCTTCCACGGTATCCGAGAGGGGAGAGGGTTTATCGTACCAGTACATGCTGGCATCTGCCTCGTATCCCCCTTCATGAATAACACGCCTGGAGCCGATATAGCAGCCTACATCATTGGAGTAGGCATTGATCCATACCCGGTTGCTGCCAAGGTCTTTCTTCAGTCTTACGGAATAATCAGCCACCACTTCGCCTCCCATATTGATCATCAGCAGCTGATCACCAAAATTCCAGGTCTGGAGCGGATAGTTTAATACCGCAGGAAGCGAGTCGCCCCGCTGAATGCGGTCCAACGCCAGGCGTGCATAATACCCTTTGATGGTGGTATCTCTGGTAAATGCCATCAGCTCCTTAACGGTTGGTACATGTGCAAACGGTAATTGAATCCATTTCATGGTTCCTACAGGAGGAGCAGTAAGCGGCTGCATTTCCGATTGCAGCAACTGATCCACGTTATCCGCTATTTCTTTACCATAGGCCTGCATAAAAGCTATACTATCCCGTTTTTTAGGATGTGCATCCCCGGAACAGCCGATAGACACCAGCGCTATAACCCCGGGATGCCGCTCTTCTATTACCCGCTGGGCTTCTCCCATCCAATCGCCGTGTACCTCGTTTACATCGGCTCCAAGGCTTATACCATGACAGGCATAGTTGGTTAATACGGCCCGTAATGACCCATCCGGATTGCTGATCCTCAGTACCGGCAATGCCTGGTCTACCGGCCCGCCCTCCGGTCTGCGGTTCTCAGAAAAAAGGGCCTGTCCCTGCGCCCAGGCCACTTTGGCCGGTTTCCGGTCCTTTAGCGCGGCCAGGGCCACTTCCTGCAGTTTTTCAATGAGCATTTCATTATAGCCGGCGATATGCAGCAGCTGATCCAGCTCCAGCAATGAATCGCTGAAATTGAATTTTACGGGATAATTTCCCCGGCATTGAAGATGGTTGATGAGGTTACCGATCTCGGGCCCGCCATGCGTATGCGAAGCAAATATGGCGATCTGGGCCGGCTTCATGTGCATTTTTTCCGCAAGCATCTTTACAAGGGTTTTGGTTACCCGCCACTGAATGCCCAGGAGGTCCACTGTGATCAATACAGAAGGTCCCTGCGCATCGCTTCCGAAAGCCAGTGCTTTTGCAGACAATGGCTGCAGCACTTTACCCGCTTCCGTTTTTCCCCGGGCTGCAAACCCGGAGATCCGGATAGGCGTCTGTGGTGTAATATCCACCCTTGCAACACCAACATCCATTAGTCCTTCCTTTTTTTCTGCTTCATTTTGTTTACACGACAGAATGCCGAGCATTAAACAAGAGAGCAGCAGTGCAGATTTTTTTATCATATTGAAGTTCTCATTTTTTTAGCATCGTTCTTTTGCTACAACAAGGATGCATTGGTTATTCATTTTCAAATGGCTTTCAAATTTATAAAATGCCCCTGCAATTACCTTACCCTATATCAACAAATTGCTATCTTATTTTGTCGGGCGTCTTCCGGGTGCCCTATTCAATGGTTTGGATGTACATAACTCACGGCGGCGGCAGATTATAAAGATCATTCTGATGTGCGTTCCTCATTAATCAATAGCATGGTAAAAATTGTTAATGTCAATATCCTTATACCGGGCAATACGGCCATCTTTCCGTTCAAAACAGATGAGGTCGCGGCGCCTGACCGTAAATAATTTATCATACTTCAAAAAGCCGTCGCCAATGGTAAAAGGACCCGCCCCTTTAACGCCCGTATACCAGCTGAGGCCGCCTTTGTTCATCAGGTAGGCGTATAACACATCCGTATCATAGGTGGCCAGCACGGCGTCATAATCTGCCGGTTCGGAAATAAAACACTGATGCTTATAGGCGCTCCATCCGCCTCCGCCCACCATTCCCTGGCCGTTAAGCGTAGTATAATTTGAAATGGTATAGGCCCACATCTGGTCATTGCCAACCATGGAATAAATGACACCGTTGATGCCGGAAAACCATTTTCTGTAGCTGAACAGCGCTGCCGGAAATACCACTGTTGGCGCTTTTACGCCTGCAGCGGGGGGAGCTGTGGTGGGCGCGTTTACCAGATAACCGGTTGCAGCAGGAATATAAACAAGGCTGTTTGAGACATTATCATGAAAGATCTCCAGCATGTTTGCAAAACCGCCGGCTACCTTGTACGGTTCACCCAGGGTTTCCCGGTTCCCCAGCGGGTACACCCATAAATCACCAACAGTGTCCACCAACATCAGGTCGTCATAAAAATCAAATAAGGTGGTGCGGCTGTCCATCAGTTGCGGAATGGTTCCGATAACGGCACCGGCCGGCTCAGGCGATGTATTGAATAAAAAATAGGCTACCTGTCGCACGGTATCAATCGGCAATGACGGGTCAGTTGTTGTGAATTTTACGGGCAGCAGGTAATTCTTCCGTTCAGCAAGCTGGCTTACGTCAATGGTGAGGGGCTGGGTACCTGTAGAGGTATTGCCGGCCCGGATCATAACCGAACGCTGCAGCTGGTAGCTTGAGGGTGGCAGCAGGGCATATGATGTAAAATACTGCTGGTTATAGCGGTCTACCGCTGCCTGGTCCAGCACCTCAAACTGGATGGGAATGTCTTTTGATGCGGGGTTTTGCCCCCCCAGGAAAACAGTAAAAATGTGGAAGGTGGTATCCGGGTTGGGTGTGGTGGTATACAGCCGGAAGGTTACGTTCCCCGACAGGCCCGACTGAACAAAGTACAACTGGCTGGCCGATTCCTTTACCGGTTCATCCGTAGGAATATTTTCCTTGGCACAGGAGTTAAAAAACAGCAGCAGCAGCAGGCCTGGTATGCCTCCTGTTATTCTTTTTATGACCTGGAACATTCGTTAACTATTTTAATGTTAATATTATTTGTCTCCATACTCCGTTTCAAACACAGACAGCCAGGCGTTTTTGGTTGTCATAGACGCAGGCACGGGTATTTTAAGCCAGAACAGGATATTGGTGGCCACCTCTTCGATCCTGGGGTATATGGCCGGTTTTATCGTTGTGATCTCCGCAGGCGTAAAATAATCGTTATGTGCTACAATGAACCAGTTGATCAATGGTGCGGCAGCGGTAATACTGTCCTTGTACAGCAATTTGTAGCTCACCTGGTTTGTTGTTATAATCGTAAGCCAGTTCTCTTTTGCATAGGCCGGTCTTGACCTGATAGCGGACATTAACTCTCCTATATATCCATCCACCGTATTGATGGCCGTTTTATAAGCATCCGGATAGACGGCAGTTTCATTATTGCCGTATCCCGCCCCGGCCCCGGCTTCCTGCACGCCGGTGAACTGCGTAATAAAAAGGTTTGCACTATCTGTTTTTAAAGCATTGACCGTTTCTGTCCGGGTTTGCCCGTCTTCAGCCGTCCGTACTTTTTTGCCCGCGTATGTCATAAAGTTGTAGAGCAGGTTGCTCCAGGGCGTAACCGCCACGATGCGGTTAGACAGTTTGCTACGTTCGATCATCGTCTGGAGCACGGTAATATTGGGCGGAACAGGAATGGAGTTTACGGAGTCTACAGGTACCGCATAAAAAGAGCTGTCCCACATCCGGGTGTTGGCCTCACCGGTAAGCATGGATGCCCAGGATGCGGTATTATTAATGGGCCAGGGTTGCTGCCAGCTTTTGCTGTAATCAAATGTATATTTTGCGTGCTGCAGCAACGCGGTGATATTGGCGGGCTTCAGCGTGCTTACTGCCGGTGCATTGAGCCCGTCCACACTTATCAGCAATACCTTGCGTTTTGCCATCCGCGTTAAACTGCTGTCCACTGCCGGCCGGTATTCCTGGATGTTCATTCCCGGGTCCGGAAACTTCTTACAGCCCGCAACGCCCCAAACAGTCCCTGCACCCATTAAGACGAAGACGATATAATATCGGATAGATCTATTTTTCATTACCGCTTATTTAAAAGATCATTTATCTAATGATTGAAATGCCCCCAGCTCTGAGAAATTAAGCCGGGTTTCTGAGGTCCAGCTTTGCTGCGCCTCAAATTTTATATACCGGATATTTTTAAATACGGAATTGAACTGCACTTCCTTCCGGCCGCCCGTATTCCATCCTTCTCCTTCCCATACCAGGTTGTATTGAACATTATCACTGCTCAGGTATACCTTTATGTTCTGCGGAAGATAGGTGAACTCTCCGATCTTCCGGTTCACCATCCAAAATCCTTTCACCGCATTAAGCCGGCCCATGTCGATGGTTACATAATGGGGCTTGTGATTTACCGTAACACCCGTGATCCTTGTGCTCCAGAATGTTTCAGGATCCCCATCCAGCAGGGAAACCGCATAGCCCTTCACATTGCCGTCGGATTCCTGGCAGCAAAAATCGATCGGGGTCCAGCCGATGCGGTCAATTTCTTCCGATGGCGGCGGTACCGTAATGTCATCCATTTTTCCCGTAAGGGGGTTATAGGTATACACCGGTTTATCCAGGTAAGGATACGCCGCACTTATGGAATCGATACTGCCGGGCGAAACATAGATCGCCCAGGCCTTAAAGAATGGGATCAGGTCTGTTTTGGCATATTTACTGGCATTTATATAAAAAAAGTTGATCTTCTCCTGTTCGGACATACCGCGGATCAAACGCCTGGACAAACTGTCCACACGGGTCAGGATCCCGTATCCGTATACCTCGGCCAATTGAAGGAATGGCAGCAGCTTTATCAATTCATAATTTTTATAACGGGCCACGTCGCGGGCAAAGCTGGAAGACCATACTTTATTTTTCCGTACATAGATCAGGCCCGAGTCGATCGCCAGCTTCATATCCGGGTCTATGTCTGCATAGTTGATCCCCAATCTTTTTGCCATGCGCAGCTGGAACAGGTTGGCAGATGTATTGCTGATCGCATTCCATGTCCATGTATAGCCTTTATTGTTATTGCCGATTTCAAACAACGTGCGGATGGCACCATTGGTTTTCAGCCGTGCAAGGCTGGTTATTTCCCGGTAATAAAATTCGTCCAGCTGCAAAACGATCGGATAGCCGGAGTGGGAATATACCAGGGAGCCGCTGCGGGGCTGTATATCCATAATAACGCGTATGGGCAGTTCCGGTGCTTTGTTCAGCGAGTCTGCCGTGATTTCGCCCAGCCCCTTAAACCCGTAAATATCCTGGCCAATGATCCGGTCCCATTCTTCCATCAGCGCGGTTGGGTTGGTGATGGGCATTCTTTCATATAACGACCGGGGCAATTCAAAGATGATCTTTTTGCCACGGAGCTGAAACCAGGGAACACTGGTGTTCTTTATGGCACTGGTCCATTCCGCATCACTGGTTGTACCCAGTACAAAATCCGCCGACCGGGCAGCGCCCGAAACCGTTATGGGAATGGTACCCAGGTTTTCCACGTTCCCGTTCATTCGGAAATACAGTGTTCCCCCATACAGGTTGCGCACATAATTCACACCGGGCCTCAGCTGCTGCTGATAGGTGATGACGGGATCTCTTTTCAGGGAAGCAATACCGGTCAAATTATCGGTCCACCCGCCTATAACGGCAATCAGGGCCTGTTGCCCGGCGGGCACTTCTATTTTAACCGGCTCTCCTGCGGGAACATAACAGCCGGTGCTGTACCAGGGCTGCGGTGCCTGCAGTATTTTTATATCTTCCTCCCTTACCATTTTGAAATTAACATTCAGCGTTACGGTACTATTCGTAAGCCGGGGTTCAGCAGCGGAGATGATGCCCGGAAAGTACTGTGCGCGGTCGCGTTTGGAAAAGTCATTCTCCAGCGAGTCTGTAAGACCACCGGAAGAAGTGGGGGCTTTTTCTCCGTATTCATACCCGTCGCCGTGATCATAGCCGTACTTTTTACAGGCGCCCAGCCACAGGAGCAACAACAGCGGGCAGTAAATAATAATGCTCTTATACTTTTTCATAAAATTCAGTTTTTGTATTGGCAACAATTATTTGGGCTGAAGCCTCAGCTTTATGATATTTCCCACGGGGGTATTGTCAAACAATGTAAAATTGCCCGCCAGGATCAATGCTTTTTTATTATCGGCAGATACGGTTTCTACAAAATCATAAATGGTACCCCTGAAGGCACCCAGGTTATTTAAGGCCGGCACCAGGGCTCCTTTACTATTGAGGATCATAAAACCCTGGCGTGTTATATAATCACCGGCGGCCGGTTCCTTATATTTTTCAAAATTACCGGCCACTATCACCCGGCCGTTATCCATTTGCCCGGCAAAGGTCACCAACTGTCCGCCGCTGGTGTTGGAACGTACAAATTCGCCCGGGCTGAATGAGTCGTCACGGGTACCGTCCTCGTTCAACATTACCAGCCCTGCCGGGGCCGGTGTTCCGTTAAAAATGGAAAAGCTGCCGGTAACCAATAATTTCCGGGTTGTTTTATTGTAGGTAATGCGGGTAATTGTTCCGTTGGCTCCCGCAGTAAAAGCCGGATCGGGCTGTCCGTTGTTGTCCAGCATCATGATCCGGCTTTTTGAAATGCCGTTATAACTGGTAAACGCCCCCGTCACAATAATTTTTCCGTATGCACTTCCACTACCTAGCAATTGCACGGCGTCTGTAATAGCGCCATTAGCGCCCGTATAATTTTTCCCGGTGGCGTCAAAATTGTAGGTTTCATCGAGGTTGCCGGCCTGATCCTGCGCCGAGATCCCATTGGCAACACTGTAACTTCTGCTTACATTATAAAATGTGGACAGGTCGTACTGGTTCTTTGCATGCAGTTTGAAGCCGCCGATGCTGATGATCCGTTGCTGCGCATCCAGAAAACAGCGGATCACGGAACTATTGTATCCCCCGGTAAAGCCAGGCAATGTATCCACATTTAAATCCGGGTTCAGCGGCGTGGGGTTAAATACATTCCGCACCACGGAGTCCAGCTTTCCATCCGTATAAATACGGGTCATATTGTTGACCCCGTCGCGCGTGCGGTAAACGGAAAAATTAGCACCATAGACCAGGTAGCCCGGAAACTGTGTCAGGGGCAGTATACCGTTAATAGGCCCGTTGGGTCCGGAGCCCTTGGTAAAGTTGGTCAGCACCGCACCACTTACCGGGTTCACAGGCAGCAGATAGCTGGTAAACGCGTCTTCCGTTTTATTCCCATACTGGGTGAGGTAGCTTGTTTTGTCATTATAGCTGGTAAAGCTCCCGGCTAAAAACAACCGGCTTTCCCCGGGGGCGTTATCAAAAAACAACCGGGTAATGGTTCCGTTGGTACCGGTGCCCAAAATCACCCTTCCCTGCTGGTCTGTTAACTCCACGTTGAAGGTAGAATCAATGGAGGCATTGCCCCGGATCTTGAGCTGCGGCCCAAAAAACGTGTCGCCCCCGATCAGGATCGAGGCCGATCCGGAGGAGGCAAAGGGGGGTATGGTTACCGATATCGTACTATCTTCCGGCGTTATGGAATCAATAGCGGATTCAATTCCGTTCAGGAAGAATTTGACCCCTTCAGGATTTTTACTGTACAGCTTTTTCAGCGAATCCAGCCCGATGATCTTAAACTTTATGACCTGCCCCTCTGTCCCGGAAGCCGGTACCGGCGATAAATTTTCAAACAGGATCGGTTGCACCACCGCATCCTTATAAGCGCCGGAATAACTATCTGTGTTTTTGTTACAGGCAAGCATGAAAACAGTTAAACAGGATACTATCCCAATGACGCTTCGGGCCCGCCTTTTATGTTTTGCCATTTTTCTTGCGTTTTGTGTTGTTTAATTATTAAACCCTATATAATCGGCCTGCAGCCATGTTTGTTCCGCACTAAAGCCCAGGTAATGCTCCGGGTACATCAGTACATGCACAATGCCGTTGTTTGGCCGCACATTGCAGGTAGATACAATGTTGGTGATCCAGGAGTCGAAGGGCGCCGATTCGCTGGGAACATAAGAAATGGTCAGGTACCGCTGCCCCTTGTACTTAAGCCCCCGTGCATCGGTGAACACGGCACCGATGTTCATCATACGCTGCCCCATGGAACGCGCAAACGTGCCGGGGAGTGCCTGTTTTAAACTAAGGTCCAGCTGTGGAAAATCCTCCAGCCCGCGCACACCGGGAAACATGTAGAGGCGCAACGTGGAGCGCCAGAATTCGGGCTTCAGGCTTTCGAGCCCTTTCAGACTATCGCGCCCCAGCAGCTTCAGGTTGCTGTTTATATAGCGATAGGTATTCATAATACTGGAATCGGCGGGAGCAAAGAAGGTGAAGGAGCTGTCCTTAAAATAATCTTCGAGCCCTGCGATCTTTATCACTTTTACCAGGGTATCAAATAAGAAGGGGTTGGACTCCAGGTATTGCAGCATGGACATATTAAACCGGGGGTTACTGAGGCCGGTGTCATAATAATATTTTTTCTGACAACCGGCTAAACACAACCCTGCGCAAAGCACCACAGCTATTATTATTTTATGCATCTTATTCATAACAGTATTTTTAAAGCCAGAAGGGATTGGGATTGATCAGCGGGTTTCGCTGTATTACAATCGTGTTGATGGGGTAGGTCCAGGCACCATTTATATAATCCTGGTAGGTCATCGGATGGGGGGTATATTTTCCGCTCAGGATCTTGCGTGTGCGCACGAGGTCATAAAACATAGCGCCTTCACCCATCAACTCCCGTTCCCGCTCCCACCAGATGGCATCTTCCACCGTTTGTCCAAACTGGTTGGTTGTGCCCTGCACAAAGGGCTCGGCGCCGGCGCGTTCCCGTATGATATTAATGTCATTGATGGCCTCCTCTTTCTTTCCCAGTTTTTCCAGCGCCTCTGCCCTTAACAGGTAGGCGTCTGCATAGCGGAACAGGATACGGTTATCATTCGGATTTTCATTTTCCGTAGCGGAGGCGTACGTGTTGATGAACTTGGTAAATACAAAATTGCCGTTATTATCATACATGTATGTTTTCTCAAACCAGAGATCGGCGCGCTGATCCTGTTCTCCATTATTCTCCGGAAGATACAATTGCTCCAATGCTTCTTTTTTATATACAATGAACGTTCGGGATGCATTCTTTTTATAGGGGGTTCTGAGCGCTATATCCGCTATGGAAGCCAGTAAGCCAAATACTTCACCGCTGTTGTAGTCCTGCCCGATCTCAAACAGGCTTTCCTTTGTAGTGCCCTTGAACAGCACTTTGAAATCGCTGATGGGCAGCAGCATATATGCGCCCTTATTTTCATTGATCAGCGTATTACCCAACCGCACTACTTCCTGATAGTATGTTTCTGCGCCGGCGGCATCAAAATTGGCCATCCACATATACATTTCCATCATCAGGATCAGCGCGCCGCCCTTCATAGCCCGCACCCCCCTCTTTGTAGGATCGGAGTAGGTCCAGGGCAGATCGTTCAACACACTGCTGAGGTCGGTAATACAATTCCGGAACAACTGCACCTGGTCCATGCGGGGGTGCTGCTCCTTGTCGTTTGCCCGGGTCAGATACGGTACATCGCCCCAGTGCCGTACCATTAAAAAATACGTTACCGACCGCACAAAGATGGCTTCTGCGGTATACGCCGCGCGTTCCTCATCACTCAGTTCCAGGTCTGTGTTCCTGATGTTTTCCAGTATGGTGTTAGCGGCGTTAATAACCCGGTAAAAGCCACCCCAGTCTGCAAGGTTCTCAATGCCAAAATTTACCGGGCTCTGCGTATAGTTATTGTAGGTACCCCTCCAGGACTCCGAGGTGTTCCGCAGGCCGCGGATATCATTGTTATTGAACAGGGAAATGTAGGCCCGCCCGCCGGCACCCGCAAGCGGCGGCTCCCAGGCCGTACAACGCAGGTCGCCGATGGCGGTAAGGGTAGAGCCATTCATACAGGTATACTGCCGGAGAATGGAATACACGCCGTTTGTATATTTTTCCACGTCGCTCCGGGTTTTCCAGAAATTGTTCCCGGACATGGCCGTTACCATATCCACATTTAAAAATTTCTTACAACCGCCGAGGCAGAAGACGATTAAAATCAACAACGGCAATTTTGCTATCTGGTACATGCTGAATTTCATTGCGCTTGATTTATTTAAAAGGTTGCAGAGATATTGATGGAAAATTTACGGGCCGTCGGATAACTATCGGGATTATCCCTTCCCAGATCCGTGATGGTTTCGGGATTGGGACCGGAATAATTGGAGATCATTACCAGGTTCTGCCCCGTCAATGAAATGCGGGCGCTCTTGACCCTTAATCGTTTCAGAAAGGGTTTGGGTACATTGTATGCCAGGATGATGTGGCTCAGCTTAAAATAAGAGCCATCCTCCTGGAACAGTGTCTGGTTATACCGGAATGCATCAATGGCCTGGTTTTGCTGGTAATCGTAGGGGAACGGATACCGGGCCACATCGCCGGGGGCCCTCCAGTAATCGTACTGGTCAATGGGCGGGTATGCAGCATTGCCATCCGGACTGTAAAAGCGCATGAATTTAGCCGCCAGTGGTGTATTCAGCACATCCCGGAACATGATGTACACACCCTGTACCGTTAAGGTAAAATCTTTATAGCTGAGGATATTGGTTAACCCGCCCGTAAGTTTTGGCTGGGGGTTGCCGATGGCCATGCGGTCCAGTTCGTTGATCGTATAATCCCCGTTTATATCCGCAAACTGAGGGTCGCCGGCTTCTGCAAACGTATTGTTGATGCGCTGACGCAGCCCGGTGAACGGATCAACGGGCACATCCCCGTATGTGGAATAAACGCCCCTTGTGGTATACAGGTAATTGGTGATCGATTCGCGGCCGATGCGGTATATGACCGGAAGGTTTAACACATCGGACTGGTTCAGCATGTACTGCCGCATGTTATCGGGTAAATGCGTGAGCACGTTCCGGTTCAATGCCCCGTTGGGGTTAAGCTCCCATCTGAAATTTTTAGACTGGATCAGCCGCAGGGTCAGCGATAGCTCATGCCCGTAGTTTACCATACTTAACTCGTTGGTTGGGGCCTCTGAAAAACCACTTTCCCGGTTGGTAGGCACGGCCATTTTCATATTCTCCACGGTTTTGTAGTATGCATCATAAACCACCATCAGCCGCCCGTTAAAGAAACTGCTTTCATAACCGAGGTTCCAGGTTACCGAGGTATTGGGGAGGAAATAGGAGTTGGGGGCCGAAACAGGATTGGTGAATACGGTGGGCTGCCCCATATAGGTAGTGCCGGGGTAATACGTGCCATATACATCAAATACATTCCCCTGCGGCACAATGGCCCGTCCCCAGCTGCCTCTCAGGCTGGCGTAGTCCAGCCATTTTTCCGAAAGCGGCTGCAGGAGCTTTTCTTTAAAGAAGTTCCATTTTACGGCCACGGAAGGGTTGTGGCTATACCCGCTCAGCGGGCCATTGGTTGAGTTGCCGTCGATGCGGTAGTTAAACTCCAGGATGTATTTTTGTTTGAAGTTATAGGACAGGTTGCCCCCGTAACCAAAGGCCCGGATATTTGTAGGCGGTGCCGAAGTACCAAATCTTGAGCGGAACAGGTTGTAGCCGATAGGGCCGGTTACAAAATCATTAGGAGTGCCATAAAGGAACATTGCGTTTGATTTGGACATGCGCACATCCAGGTCTGTAAATACATAGGAGCTGACCGTATGTTTGCTATCATTAAAGTTCCGCAGGTAGGAGAGCACATTCCTGTTGTAGTACGCCTCCGATCTTTTATTGAACGTATTGTATTGCGATTGCGCGCCGGCACCGGTAAAAATTCCATAAGCACTGTTGGCATTTAACCAGGAGGGGTACAGCGTATTGCTGGTCTGTGTTGTAAAACTGGTGCTGCCCACCGTTTGAAATTTCAGGTTCTTTAATATTTCCACCGTCATATCAATATTTCCCATGAGGGCGTTCACCTTATTATCATCCCGGATCTCAAAAGCCGCCAGCGCCAGGTCATTCTCCGTATATATATCCGGGGGCGGCAACAGGGTAGAAGCGTTTCCGCTGGTAGCCACGCCGGTTTGCAGTACCCCCACACCACTTCCCATCCGTACCTTCTGGCTGCTGGTCATTACCGATGTGGTCATTTTAAACCGGCTGTTTTTTGACATATAATCGGCCTTCAGATTCATGCTGTATCTTCCCAGGCCGGTGTTTTTGATGATGCCGCTTTCATCATAGTAGCCCAGGTTCACTTTATAGCCAAAGAAAGCATCGCCCCCGGAAAATGTGAGGTTGTGCGACTGGTTCACCTGGTTACTGAAGAAATACGACTGCCAGTTGGTGGAGTTGTTGTAATAAGGATTCAGGCTATCCGATAAAAAAAGGTTTTTGTTTATAAGCGCATACCCTTCAGACTCCTGCAATGTTGGGCTGTAATGCATCATCTGGTACACTTTCAATGCCCGCTCCATCCGGCCGCCATAGGTTTCCCTTAAGGGTGGCACGGTATTAATGATGAGGCTTCCCACGTAATTTACCTGCGGTACGCCGGAGCGGCCGCGCTTGGTGTTGATGATCCAGACCCCGTATGCACCCCGGGATCCGTACTGGGAGGTAGCGGCGGCATCCTTCAGGATCTGGATGCTTTCAATATCCTCCGCAGGGATCAGGGTCAGCGGGTTCACCACAGGGCCGGCCTGCGCAAAGCCGTATTCATAGTCGGTATTGGGGTCAATGGGTACCCCATCAATGATCATTAACGGCTGCGACAGGCCCAGGAAGGCATTGTTTCCTTCCCCGCTTACGTTCAGGTTCGACAGGCCCCGCTGAAAGATGGAGCTCCGGGCACCCGGGGCGCCGCTGGTAGATTGAATGTTTACGCCGGCTATTTTCCCCTGTAAAAGGTCTGCCACATTTCCGGTAGGCACGTCTTTTATATCATCGGCCGTTATGGTAGTGATGGCCGCGGGAGACAGCAATTTGCTGCGCTTGGTATAGCCTACCGTAACCACTTCGCCCAGTGCCCCTTTGCCCGCATCGGGGCTCAGCTCAACGGTAATGTTCTGTTCTCCCGGCTTCAGGGTATACGTGGTTTCCAGGTACCCCACATAGCTAACGGTAATGACCGCACCGGCTTTAACCGGTATGGAGAAGTGCCCGGCGGTATCCGTTTGTACCCCCCGGTTACCGGACACAACAGAAACATCGGCCAGGGGCAGCCGGGTGCCGGCATCGAGCACCTTCCCCTCCAAAGCTGTATCCTGGGCACGGGCGGCCGAAGCCGATGCCAGCAGTAATCCTATAAATATCAAGATCCGCATAGAATATTTTTTGTATTTGAACATATAGCGTGCTAGTCGTTTGTGAATTTGGGCGACGTGTTCTTAAAATGAAATACGATTTCCCAATCCCCTTTTTCATAAATGGCAAACTGAAAATTCAAAAAGGCGTCAATACCCTGGCCACCCGGCCCTACCCTGTAAAAGCCAAAGTGCACATTTGCGCGGGTTCCGGAACTATTCGTGTACCGCGTTGGCAGCTGTACCACGGGTACCGGGTAGGCTACTGAATAGGTTACCTTTGCGGCGGACTGCTGCATATCAAATCCATGTACCAGCCGGGTCCAGTCGGTTGCAGCAAACAAACCGGGATCAATGGGGCGGTACGCAGAATCCAGGAACCTGAACGAAAGCGTATTACCGTTACCCATCCTGTTAAACATGACATCCACTTCACTTGCAGACATCAGGTTGTTATCCTTTGAGCGGTAAATGCCCCCAATATCCAGGGCTCCAAGCCCGCCGGGCATGGTAGGGCTTGAAGGCATTCCTGTTGCAAGGTCATAGTTATTGGGATCGTATGGAATGGATTTATACGGCATAAAGCGAAAATCATAGTAGTAGCTGACAGCGCCGGAGTTGGATACCTTTACATCAAACTTATACCCGGAGTCGGGCTGCGTCAGGAGTTTGGAGGTATTGATCCCCGGCCACACCAGTATTTCGCCGGAAAATTTCCGCATTTCAAAAAGCCGGTGAAACTCGGTATATCTTTTCGATTCAATTTCCTCCAGCGACTTTTCCAGGCCGGTGTAGGCTCCTTCAGCGGTATTTTTCCAGGCCATTACCGGGTACACACTGTCCGTAAGTTCGGGGGCCGGGCTGCCGTCGAATCTTCGCATATTTACGATCTCGAACTGCAGCGGCAGGGTCGACTGACCATAGTTGAAGATATTGCGGTACATCGTGTGCCGCCCCAGCACGGGCTCAAATTTTTTTGTTATAAACAGTGCAGAAGGGTCAATGGTATCCTTATCAAGGGGCACCAGTTTTCTGCATCCCCATCCGCAGATCAATCCTGTCAATAGCAATACCGTTATAAAACTTTTACTCATAACAAATCAGATAAGCTTGTTAATAAAGAAACCAGACCTCACTTACACCTACCTGGGCGCCTCCAGGAATGTATAACGTGCGTGAATAATTCTGCAACGCCCGGAAACTGAAATACCGTGCCGTTATTTTCTCAGGGAACATGAATACATGTGGCGCATGAATGGTATTGGGGTCCGGCGGATAACTGTATTTGAGTTTTATCCATTGTGCGGAGTCCGTCTTTAGCGGGTTCAGCACCGTGTTATCGGCAAACTCAATGTTAAAATCAGTGACCACAAAAGGGATATACGCGTCGGGCCGGATCTGGACCCCCACACCGGAAATGGTTTGTTCCACGCCCATATCAACCGTAAAATAAAAGGGAGGAGGCCGATAGCCCGGCATATAATCAAACAGGGTATGCCATTGGGTGTTGATATCCCCGTCAAACGCATGCGCCGCTGTGCCGCCCCATGGGCCGGTGTACTGCGAGTGCCAGTCGATGGCCTTCCAAAGCACCCGGGGTATTACCGGGTTTTTAAGCAGTTCGGTAAAACTTGCAAAACCAAACTCATGGTTCTGCGATAAATTATGCACGAGTACGTTCCCTGCGATGACCGACCCCACCGAGGCCGTTAATACAGACTTCCAGTATCTTTTAAAAATGGAGTAGTTCATATCGTTTAGCTCAATGATCTTTGGCCCGTCCTTTAAGGCCCCGGACGTATTTTCCTGCGAAGCGGTCAGGTTCATTTCATAGCCTGAAATAGAACGGATATTATAGCCGGAGGATGAGAGGGCCAGGGTGTCATAGGTATACATCCCGTCAAAAATATACCGGCTTACCAGCTGGCGCAGGAGCTCATAATGAAACATGCCGGAATCCGGCCGCGACGGGTCGTAAGGTGTGATCTTCAGGTACAGATGCGGACTGTCTATCTTATCGCGGTAATTATTAAAATTTTTTACCGCGGCGGCAAAGGCTGTATTCGGAATGGCAAACAGGGTCATCGGAGTTCCGGCCTCCAGCCGGGCAACCAGGTCCGGGTACTTTTTAATTACCGCAACCATTGAATCATATTGCCCCGTCTGGCTTTCCAGATATGCGATCACATTTCCATTATAAACCTGTGTGGGTGATTTTTCTGCCTTTACATAAGGCCCTACATCCCGCCGGCAGGCCACTGCCAGGACCAACAGGAATGCCAGGTAAACGGCATGAGGAGCTCCTGTGAAAAATCTGATGTTCATGTTGTGTTGGTTTTACTTTTTCCAATATGAATTTTGTTCGATCAGCGGGTTCCGGTCTATGATCTCCTGATCGATGGGCCAGTAAATGCCCCCTTCGTCCAGCAGTTTATTGAATACAGGGTCATGCCGGGTAAGCTTGTTATACCGCACCTGGTCATACCACCTTGTTCCTTCACCGGCCAGTTCAATCCGGCGTTCGCGGAAAATATTGTACAGCGTGCCGCCCTGCATACTCTCCGGGGTGGGGTACAGGTCTATCGTTGTACGGTAATTCCAGGTGGGCCACCGGTACCCGGGTGCATTGCGCCGGATCCTGACCTCGTTCAATGCGCGGTACACGGGGTCGCCCATCCCCAGGGCATAATACGCTTCTGCCAGCAGCAGCTGGTTGTCTTCCATACGATATAAAGGGATGCAGGAACCGAAAATGGTAAAATTGTCCGAGCCCGGTGCAATGGTCTTAAACTTGGAAAAAACCGGGATGGTGCCGTAATAATTATAAAAATAAACCTCGTCGTAGTTGCCAAAATCCACCAGGTAGGGATTGCGGAAATCGTCAAAATAGTAGAACCATTTTTCCAGTGTATCCCGTGGTATATACAGTCCGGGCGTGGTCCTGGAAATATACGGCGCTGCCAGCGTAAGGGACTCTATATGTCCTACCCCGCTGGGATCCGACTCCCGGTTGGCCATATTATAGGGCAGGGATACCAGCTGGTAACAGGCGGAGCCCTTTACCCCATTGCTGTAAAAGATGCTGTTGGAGCCGGTAAGATAATCTTTTACTTCCCATACACCCACAAATGCGGCATGTGTCTTTGCGGCATCATCGTTCTTTATTTTTTCGGCCCATATACGCACCTGTTCATAGTTGCCGGTCCACGCATACATCTGCGCCAGCAGGCCCAGCGCCTGGTAATATCCCCAAAAAGAGTTGCCCAGTGATGCCCAGTTTGCGCCGTAATAATCGCCGTCGTAGTTTAACCAGGATTTATCATCCCCGCCAAATTCTGTCGGCAGGCTGTCTTTAAAAAGAAGCACTTCGTTTATACAAAAATTCATCACCGTTGCCTGGGGCGTTCTTCCAACCTGGTTATTGACGCCCTCTTTGGTCGCCGACCGGATCAGTGGCACATCGCCCCAGATACGCGTCATGTAGAAATACAGGAAGGAGCGCAGCAGGTGCGCCTGGGCAATATCCACCGTGCTGTTTGTTTTAGAGTAACGGAGATCCTGCCGGCAGTTGCGTGCATTTTCAATAAACGTATTGCAGGCATCAATGGCCGCATAAAACCGCCGCCAGTTGGTGAGCCGCCTTACTTCCGGCAGGCCCGAGTTCAGCTGGTTCTTTATAATGGCATCCAGGTAATTGCCGGGGACGGTAGATACAAAGTCTCCCATCCGTAAATCGCCGTACATCCAGTGTGCATTGTTATCTGCCAGCGCGGCTCTTGTTAACCCGTATAATGCGGCCAGACCGGCCTTTGCATCATCGTAGGTTCTCCACATCTGCTTTTGCGAGGTGGCGGCGGTGGATTCTATATCCAGCTTTCGCAAACAGGATGTGGCCGCAGTTATGGCCAGCACCGCAATGATCCACAACAAAGGCCTGCAATTTTTTAATGGTGTCGTTAACATTTTCTAATAAAATTGTTGAACGTTAAAAATTCAGTTTTAAACCAACCACGTAAGAAGTTGCCACCGGCAGGTACCTGCCGGAAAAGGTTCCCTGGTAATCATACTGCTCCGGATCCCCGCCTTTAAAACCGGTAATGGTGAGCAGGTTGGAGCCGGTGGCGTATAAAAGGAATTTTGAGAACCTGTTCAATTTTACAAAGCGGGCCCCGGCAAAATCATAGCCCAGCGATACATAACGCAGTTTTACAAAATCAGCATTTTCCAGGAACAGGTCCTGATCCAGCCGGTAGGGAATGGTGCTGCTCCAGGGATTGTACAGCGGATACCGGTCATAGTCGAATGTCTTCTGCCAGAACGTAACCTCCTTGATAAAAGAAATATCCCGGGAGTTCTCGCTATTGATAAAGTCCAGTTTGCTGGCCGTTTGCTGGTTGAGCAGCTGATGGCCCAACGCATAATAGAACTGAAGATCGAGACTGAACTGCTTATAGGTAACCGCCGTTCCGATGCCACCGGTATAATCGGGATAAAAATTACCCTTCAGCACTTTGTCGCGGCTATCGATGGTGCCGTCCTTATTCACATCGCGCCAGAGGGCATCGCCGGCTGCAAAATTGATCATGCCGTTAAAGGTCAGCGGTGTATATGTTCCGTCCGCATTGGGTTTTCCCTGGGGTACATCCGCCTGGGTATTGATGATGCCCGTATTTTCATACAGCCAGTAACTGTCTACCCGCTTGCCTATTTCAATTTTCCGGTTCCCGTATACAACACTGCTGAGGCCATAGGGCAGTTTGGTGAGCCGGTTTTTGTTCCAGCTAAAATTCCCGTACAGATCCCAGTTAAGATGTGGCCTTCCTTTGATAAGGCCTACTGTAGCTGTAAGCTCCACACCGGTGTTCTCAACAGCCATTTGCTGTACAAACTTGTAGGAAAAGCCGTTTTCCGCAGGCATACCGATGGGCACAATCATATTACGGTCCTTGTTCAAATAATAATCGATGCCCAACAGGTAGCGGTCTTCTGCAAGGCCCAGTTCCAGCCCGGCATTGAGCTTTTCAGAAAAAGGCCAGTTATAATATTTATTGATAAAGCCTGTGGAGTAGGGCTGCGATAAGCCGGAAAAGCCGGCATAACTGCCCAGGAGCGGGGCATCGGTATAACCCAGGTCTACCCGGTATTGCGGCCCGATCTTATACCGGTTGTCCTGCAGCAGTTTTCCAAAAATTCCCCACGAGGCTTTTAAGGCCAGGGTGCTGACCGGGTTTTGATCCCTGAGCAGGGCATCCAGGTTCAACCGGCCGCTTACCACGGGCGTAAACAGCCACCGGGCATCCGGAGCAAAGCCGGAGTAGCCGTCATACCGGCCAACGAAATTCAGGTCTGCAATTTTTTTATAGGAGTAACCAACACGGCCGTAAACTGATGAAAGTGCAGACTTCAGCACGTCTGTAAACGGGTAGGCAAATATGTCGTTTACATTGGTGTAGTAGGTTCCGTCAAAGGCAATTTCCTTTACCTTAATAAAATCGTTGGGGGTATTATACCCAACCACATAATCGTACCGGTAAGCATCGCTGGTAAAGCTTTGCCCGGCCTCCAGCTCCAGCTTACTGGTCTTTCCGGAGAAGTATAGGTTATAATTGATGGTATTTTGAATGGAGGTGCGCTGATTGAAACCAAAATAGGTAGAAAGGAAGCTGTTGTTATCCATCAGCGGCTTTCCGTAGAATGCATCCCGCATGGCTTCTTCATAGTCGACCGAATAAACGGATCTGATTTCCAGTTCACCAAATTTTGCCGTTCCTGAAAAATATCCGAAGACCGCATTATTCTTGTTTTCATCAACAGCGCCGCGGTATTTATCCAGGAACCGCAGGTAGGCCTCTTTATTGGGCGCCAGGGGATTGCTGAGGTACGGAACAAACCTCGTTTCGGCAAACCGCTCCCGAAGGCTTTTATTGCGCTGGCGCTGCATGCGGGTGGCATTAACAGAGGCGGATACTGTAAGCCATTTTAACGGCAGCATATTAATGCCAAACAGTACGGAATACCGGTCCATCCCCGTATTATCAAAGTTCTGATCTTTGGTGTTGCTCATATTGAACATAAAGTTTGCCCGCTCCATACCCCCCAGCAGCCCGCCGCCCACGTAGTATACCGGCTTTGACCGGTAGTAAACGGAGGTCCAGTCGGCAGCCCCGTAATAATCCGGATCATTCGTGTTCCTTACGTATAAGGCGGCATTCTGTTTCTGCTCAGAAGAGGCATATTTTTCATAGTAGGGTTCGCGGAATGTACGTTCATACTCGGCATTCACAGGGAAGAGCTCCGGCCGCTGCAGTTTACCAAAATAGGTTTCAAAATTGAACTGGCGAAATCCAGATTTCGCCTGCTTGGTGGTTACCCAAACGGCACCGTTCGTAGCCAGCGGCCCCAGCCGGGCCAGGTCGCCGGGCGTTTTCAGTACTTCAATGCTTTCGATATTGCGGGGATCCAGTGCAGCCATTAAATTCGTTGCCGGCCCTATCCGGTTAAAATCGTACCGCTGGATGTTGTAGGTAAATGCATTCTCCTGGGTAAGCGGTACCCCGTTCACATACACAACGGGCTGAATGCTGTAAAGGTCCTGTTTGCTGAACATGGGAGTGGTAATGCCACGGATATACATGAACTGTTCCGTACCCGGCTCACCGTTCTCCTCCCGCATATACAAGCCTGCCGCGTTTCCTTTTAAATACTGCTGCGGGGTAAGCAGCGGTGTGCGTTTAAGGCCGGCGAGCGGCAGCTGTGTTAAACGGGTATTGGTGTCTGCCAGCCCGGGACGGGAGCCCTGGCTCAGTTGTGCATTAAATGCACTTGCTTCGGCCACTTGTTTCAGTGAATCAGTTGCCGGTACTGCATCCTGGGCAATAAGGGGCCTGCCGGTAAGCATTCCTGCCAAAAACATCAGACCCGGCAGCAGTTTTATTCGATTAAATCTGGCTTTCATATACCTATATGAATTATAGTTTACAATGGATGACCCATTCCTGCTTTATGCAATTATTTATATGCCGCGGAACAAGACCCCGCGCCCAATGCTGAAAAACATCATGCAGTTAATTTGCTCCCGGCCCGGGGAACCCCTTAAACATATTGCCGGTTACTGTATCTCTTTTTTGATCACGAGCATTTTTGAGCGCACGCCTCCAAACCCATACGTACTCATCCTGAACTCGATCCGGTGCGCGGCCTTAAAATGCTCCATTACCGGCCCTAAGCGTATGGAAGGGTTGCCGTAAAAATTGATCAGCGGAAAAATGCGGACCTCCCTGCAAATACGCAGCATCTCCGCAATAGCCGCAATGTGAAAAAAAACATCCAGCTCCTCGTACAAAAACAGCAGGTGCGAGCTCAGCCCCAGGTCAAATGCATCATCCGCAAATGCGGTTTTATCCGGAAAAGCGTGATTTATGTATCGCTTTTGGCTCAAGCCCTCCTCATAGTCTGCCAGGAATTTTTTTGCAGTCCTGATCCGTTCGGTTTCTATTACTTTTAATGCATCCTGCTGTTCCACCGGAATGTTGTTCAGATACTCTTCCGATGCTGCCACCACGGTTTTTAGCCGGTGCTCCAACGCCTGTTTTCCAAAATGGTACATAGGGTCAAATGAACGCACAAACTTTCCAAGCCGGGTTAACTCGCAGTTAAAGCTGGAAGCACCATCTGCAAAACAGGCTATCTTTTTGTCAAGATCCCCGCTATTCAAACAGAATATCTGCTGATGCTCCTGCAGGTTTTTGCCCCAGGGGGTTACCTCCTCTAATTTTATAGCCAGTTCCATATTACCTGCCTGTATCATTTATTTTTAACAATACCCCCTGACCCGGTTCCAGGCTGTACCAGATACCCGGCCAGTCGATCAGCTCCCCCGTTACCTGTGAAAAGATCTTTATGGACGATGGGTTTACACCGGGTGCAAATTTGGGTCGCAGGAACGTGGATGCTTTCAGATCTTTATTTACGATCAGCATCCATATGGATCCGTCTTTTTTATGTACAAATTCACCAACAATAAACGCCGCACCATTTTCCATACCCTGTATCAGGCTGGATGGGGTAATACCGTGGTTCCTGGGCGGAATGCTATCGCCCAGGATATGATATACATCCGTACTCTTTAAATTCACCAGTACCGGCGCCATGGTCTGTATACGCTTGTTCATCTTTTGAAGATTGTAATACGGCTGGGGGTTGGGTTCATGAAACTCATCCAGGGGCGCGCCGTTCCAGTTGCCCAGATCCGGGGCCTCCAAAAGGTGCAGGGTTTCGCCCACCACTTTATAATAACCCAGTCCCTGCGCGCCATAAGCCAGTGCACCATACACCTGCAGCATGAGATCGTTAAACGAAGGGGCCCGGTACCCGAAATGGCCTGCTGTAAGCAGGATGGTATGGAACGGGATGTTATTTCTTAAAGAGGCGGAACGCATATCCCAGATATTGGCCCAGTATCCCCAGGAAAACGAATGCCGGTCCCATTCACCAATAGCATAGTTGTCATAAGAAAGGAATTTTGGTTGGCACAGGTCTATGAACTTTTGGATGTGCGATGAATCATACCAGCCGCCATAACCAGGATTCAGATTGATATAGGCCCATTTGCCGGGCGCCATGTCTTTCATCATCCTTGCCGATTTTCCCAGCTCTGCCAGCTGATCGTCACCGGGCTCATCTTTCAGGTGGTACCCAAAAACTGCCGGATGCCCGTTATACTTTTTTACCAGCTCCTTTAAAACAGGTTCCGCAACAGCAGCATTGAACGGCTTATCCCAACGGGGCGTAACGCGGTCATCAAAAAGAATGGCCTTTACCCCGTATTTTTTACAGGCGCCTAATAAGCGGGCAGGCACAAATGCGATCGTATTGATTCCACAGGCGGCCATTTTTTGTATGGTTGCGGCGTCCCTTACATCATCCCAGGCCATCAACGGGAACAACACATCCGCCGCATCTTTCTTTTTTTGCCCGGCCGCTTCGGTGCAGCAAAGCAACAGGCTGGTAAAACACCATATAAAACGGAGGCGTACTGTTTTTTCTATTTTCATTTTTTACTCGTTTGCAAACAACCGGATGTGTTTATTGCTTACCGGCCGTTAAAACCGGCTTAATAATTTTTTTCTGAAATCCAGGTACCATGCTTCTGTTTTTGGAAAACTGGCGTAATCTTTAATCTCCTTCAAAAGCGGATCGTCCGGTTTCATTCCCGCAGATTGCAACAGGGCATAGTCCTGCAGCCCTTCAGAAAACTGCTCCCACCTTACGGAATCCAGGGGGCCGTTAGCACCGGGATATACCACAAAGGGATCTCCGTACGGGAGCCCCGGCCAGGCATGCACGTCGGGGTATTTGAAGGGGTCAGTAATTTCGGAGGTACAAAACTTAAACCAGTAGCAATATCCCCAGTGTAAAAATCCTTTGGCGCCCAGTTTATAAAATACCAGTCCGCTCATTCTTATTTTTGATAACGGCGTGTCCAGCAGCCGCTGCAGGTAGCGGTCCCTTGGCCCGCAGCAATAGTACACCCAGTGGTCTACGCCGGCTGCTGTAAACTGCGGCGCCGTTACAATGCTGGGAACGGGCATATCGGTGATCCGTTCTTTTGCAAAAGCAGGGTCACTTAAAGCATCCATCACCTTCATCCAGGGAGCCAGCTCCTTCAGCAGCGCCCGGGCCTTTTTGTAATCGGCAATCTGCGCTGCTCCGTCGGGCTCATCCGCACAATGAAAAAACGCTTTATCCAGCAGCTGTTCTGCTTCCAGGAATTCTTTAAACTCGGGAATGAACTGCTTCAGAAAATTCCGGTACACATCGGATGTGGCGCTGATCTCCGGCGGCCAAAGCATTTTACCAACGGTACCTGTTTCCCGTTCATAGATCCGCTGCGGGTATTTGCCGCTGGTGGGGGCCGGTGTAAAAAAATGGGTAAACTCCACATGCTCGGCCCCATGCTTCATAGCCAGCCGCACCCACTTGCGCACATCCGAAAAATCAAATGCATACCGGTCTTCATCCAGCTTTTTTACTTTTAACAGTTGTGCCGGGCGCACCAGCAGCTCATGCCGGGCGTTAAATATGGGTGTATACACTACATTGTTGCCATGGGCCACAATGTTTTCAATAAACTTATCGGCCAGTTCCCAGAAACGATCACTACAGGGCTCTGTTTTATAATACTCCCATATGGAGTCTGCCGAGATCCAGTTGGTCACCGGGAAATTTTTCCTTGGCTTTATCACCAGGGAGCGGATGTCAAGTTCTACCGGCAGAATCACCGAAAAAGGCGGCGTATTGTTCCAGCCCACATAAGCAAACCGGTTAACCAGGGTAAGCTTCACATTAACGGTATATTTTCCGGCGGGAATGTCTGCCGGCGTTTTAAGCGTGATCCAGAATACGCCATTGGCTTCTACCCCAACATTGATCTGTGCTTCCGGGAACAACGGATCGGGACACAAGCCGGGTATCTTTCCAATGCCCTCCACTTCTTCTTTAGGAACATAAGTATTTAACTGCTGCATGCTTACAAATCCCACGCGCCGTACCTGCGTTTTAAAACGGCCGGCTCCTTCCAGATCGCATTGCACCTGCGCCGAATCGGTACTCAGGTTTTTGAAACAGGCTTGAAAGGAAACCTGTTCATTTTTTGCAGCAATGATATTGAGCCGGGTCTTATTACCCGGTGCCGAGTTGGGATATACACGCCGGTAAGCCGTTTCCAGCCAAAACTGTAACTGCTCTTTTTCTACCGCAGCACCCCTTTCAGATGTGCTGCTGTTTTCAGCGGCAGCCAGCGGCAGGGGGCCACCCAGTATACTCAATGTACCAATGGCCAGGCTGTTCCTTATAGCCGTTCTTCTTTTCATGATCTTTTCTTATTTTTTATCATTGCGCCCGTTACAGATCCGTCCTGTTCCGGCGTTCTCCTGTAAACAATCAGGTACCCGTTCTTTGCTCCGGAGTACCGGTGTGCTTCTTATGTTTTGAGATCATGCATCACTGCGCCTGCCTGAAACGACGGACCGTTTCAAAGCATTCATAAAAGCAATCATTAGCAGCTGTCCGCTTATTTCCCTGCCCTATTCCCGTTGCCGCAATTCGTTATATGGTTTTTTATTTACAGGGTTCAGGATCCGCATCCCGTACTGACACCTAACACTGCACGTTCTGTTGTTTATATTGCAGTGCCTCAAATCGTAGTCCAAATTTATCACACAACATTTTTGTCTTTTTACCCGATATAGATAATTATCTACCTTATTTTGCCTTCTTTTTAAATGCCCGTCCGAAACGCTTTTTTATAAAAAAACAACGGTGCTTACCCGGGCCGATCAACGCCGGTATCATGATGTGGAACAATGAATATGTGCAGGCCGGTAACGTACTTATTTCCGCAGGCAATCGTTCTTAACAGCGGAGATCAGCAGCTATACATTTATCATCAGGATGCCCGGTGATAATTAAGACGGTATTGTCTTGGCTGGCAACTTTTAAACCGCTTGAACTGCCGGTAGAAGAACGGGATGCTTTCAAACCCGGATTCATAACAGATCTCGCTGATCGCTTTATCCGTTTCGATCAGCAGCTTACAGGACTTGCTGATCTTGTACTCGTTCAAAAATTCAAAAAAGGACTTTTTCATCGTTCTGCTGAAAAACCGCGAGAAGTATTCAGGGCTCATATACATTTCTTCTGCTACATCAGCAAGCGATATCTTTTCCCGGTAATGTTTTTCTATATACTTGTAGATGATATTGATCCGTTCACTGTTGCCGGGGTCCAGGTCGCAGCTAAAACTCTGCTCACACAGCAAGCGGTAATCCACCGCCTCACTCAGCTCCTGCAGGATCTGCATCAGCAGGATGAATTTGGGCAAGGGCGCAAGCCTGGGCAACTCCATGCATTTATGTTTTAAACCCAGGGCCACATCCTGGCTGAACTTGATGCCTTTATTGGACAGTTCAATCAGGTTTTGAATGGATTTAAATTCATGACTCTGCAGCCACATACTTTCAATAAAATCTTTTTTTAAATACACCACAATGGCATTGGGCGATTGTTTGTAATGATCCGGATCATTGATCCAGCAGTGCGGCAAATTGGAGCCAACCAGTACCAGGTCTTCGTTAAAAAAATTCTCCACGCTATTGCCCACATACCTTAAGCCCTGTCCTCTCGGAATGTAGATGAGCTCACATTCCGGGTGGTAATGCCAGGGATAATCAAATTCCTTCTGATTCTCCTGGAACACCACATTGAATAAATTCGATTCATCTGCCGGTATTGGTTTATAGTTTGGCTTCATAAACTAAAAATACGTTTTTTTTATTTTTTTTTAAGTCACCAAAAAATGAAGCCCGTCTTTGCTGATCATACCGGCATTTGCTTCTTCAAAAACCCTTCTCCGGATACCTGTAACCAGGCATCCTTCTTCAAAAACAGTATTACCAGTAGCGCCAATAAATATATACCCATGCGAGGGCATATAAGAAAAGCCAGAGTTTCACCTGCTTCCACCAGGGCCGTTTTACCCCGTCGTCCAGCGATTTTAACCAGGAGCACCTCCAGATAAATGACCGGATCTGCTCTTCTGAAGGCGGTTCTGTACGTACGGAAACCATAATGATCAGCAGCATGGTCAATACCTGGGCAATGCCTCCTACATACAGCCAGTGCAGTTCAATGCCGGCAAAGAACAATACCCATACTACCAGGATCTGGATCGCCAACCCACCCAGCAAACCTGCAATGGCTCCTTTATAGCTTGTCCGTTTCCAAAAAACACCCATCAGTATCACCGAAATGAACGGCGTGGCCATATACGTAACACCGGTTTGAAAATATTTGAACAGGCCTACCGAACCTACCAGCGGCGAAACCAGCGAAGCCACAAGCAGCGCAATGCCGCCGGATACCTGGCCTGCAATGATCAGTTCTTTATCACCGGCTTTCCTTCTCCAGAAATTGCGGTATACATCCAGTGTAAAGATCGTAGCGATCGAATTGGAAAGGGAGCTGATGGCGGCCATAACCGCAGCAAAAAAGCCTGCCAGGATAATGCCTTTAAGACCGGATGGTGCAAAGGTTTCCAACGCCAGCGAAAACGCGCGATCCTGGTTATCCGGTAACAACGACGGGCCCTGGTGCATTACATCCAGCCAGTGATACACCACCAGGCCGATCAGGCAGGTAACCAGGGGGCGGATCAGGTTTATAAACCCGGCAAAAATCAATCCCATCATTCCGTCCCAGGTACTTCTTGCAGAAAGGATCCGCTGGATCATTACCTGGTTAGACGACTGGTAAAATAAAAACACACCAAACGTTGCCACAATAAGTCCCAGGAACGGCGCCTCGGGGTCGGAGGGCGGGTGGTACAGATGAAAGCGTTCCGGTACCGCGGCAATCATGGCGTTCCAGCCGCCCGGTATATGGTTCAGCGCCAGAAAGAAGAACAGGATGCCGCCACCGATCAGCAGGATGCATTGAATGGCATCCGTCCACATAACCGAAGTAAGCCCGCCCAGCAGCGTATAGCTGGCCGTAAACAATACAATACCGGCCATCACATAATAATGGTTCCAGCCGGTTAGTTCCGCCAACGTAATGCTGCCCCCGTAAATAATGGGCGGCAGAAAAATAAATACATAGCCAAACAGCATCACTATGCTGTAAATATTCCTGCACACCGGGCCAAACCTGCGGTTGAGCATTTCAGGAACGGTGGTGATCTTGTTGCGCAGATACATGGGAATAAAAAACATCATCGTTAGCAGGTAGGTGGGTAAGGCCCACCACTCCCAGTTGGCAATACCCAAACCGCCCTTATAGGTAGCCCCCACAGTGCCCACAATGGCTTCACTGGCTACACTGGTTGATACAAATGCTGCGCCGATCAGGTACCAGGGCATATTTCCAGAAGCCAGGAAGTAGCCGTTTATGGTCCGTTTTACTTTCCTGGCAGCAATAAGCCCGATCACCACTACCAGTAACGTACCACCCAGTATTATAAGAACATCCAGAAGCGATAAATGAAAATGATTCATTCCGGTTTTATCATTTTAGTATTTACAATTTTTTCCGGCCTCCGCATATACGGTCAATGCGGGATCTTTTTAATAAACACCACAGCCGCGCACCTGCATCCAACGGCAACAGCATACCCGGAGCTACCAGGGAACGACGGTGGTTGCCGGTGTTCATGTTCATGCCGGTGCAGCAGCCGGTTTACGGTAAGGACCGTTACGGAAGAATCCGGCGTGTTAAGCCGCGCTGGTAAGCCTGCAGCCGGGTAAACCCTTCTGCATGCCGGCAGCCGGCCGCAAGTCCTCTGAAACGGGACTGCACATCAATCAGCTCCAGCATATCCGTACTGGCCAGGTCCTGCATGGCTACAAACTGGCTTTTATGGCATAACAGCATCTCTTTCTTAAGCTCAAATACATCCGTTATATCCACGTATTCGTCCGGCATAAAGTTGATGCCGCAGATATTGTCAAGATAATAAAGCTGCGCCTTTGCAAAGCGGCAGGCGGGCTGTGTTTGCCCGGGAATG
>Ga0222424_100385_pt1 | contig 27893 bp, 25 predicted proteins | sample 2B2ome_FD_182468 | JGI IMG/M metagenome (GOLD analysis project Ga0222424, IMG submission 182468) | Enriched microbial communities from leaf-cutter ant dump, University of Wisconsin, Madison, United States - 2B200A (version 2) | ecosystem: Environmental > Terrestrial > Nest > Insects nest > Nest... | reverse complement strand
AAGCTCTACCCGAACGTGGACTTCTACTCCGGCATCGTGCAGCGCGCCATCGGCATCCCCGTGAACCTGTTCACCGGCATCTTCGCGCTGGCCCGCACCGTGGGCTGGATCGCCCAGCTCAACGAGATGATCGGCGATCCCGAGTACAAGATCGGCCGCCCTCGCCAGCTGTTCACCGGCTCGCCCCGCCGCGACGTGCCGCCGCTGGCCCAGCGCTGATCCCGATCCCGCCGGCCCCGGCCGGCCCGATCCCCCAAAGCCCGCAGGCGCGCCCTGCGGGCTTTTTTCATTCAGGCACCGGTTCCTTGTACGTGCCAGAATAAATGCAACTGATTATCATTTGCGCAATTTGCCAACAAGGAAGCGCATGAACACCCTTTCCGGATCCTCCCCAGTCCACCCAGCAGCAGACCGCGCCTTCAGCATGAAGCCGCTGATGTTCGAGACCTTCGTATGCACGCTGGCGATGATGTCCTTCGTCGCACTGATCGGGCCCATCGCCCGCGTGCTCGGGCTGGCACCCTGGCAGGCCGGGCTGGCCGTGACCGTGGGCGGGGTCGCCTGGGTGCTGTTCGCCCGCCGCTGGGGCGCCGCGAGCGACCGGCTCGGGCGCCGGCGCATCCTCCTGCAGGGCCTGGGCGGCTTCGTGCTGTCCTATGCCGCGCTGTGCGCGTTCATGGTGGCGGCGCTGCGCCATCCGCCGCCGGTCTGGCTGGCCTTCGCGGGCGTGGTGGCGCTGCGCGGCGCCGCCGGGGGCTTCTATGCGGCCGTGCCCGCCACGGGCGCGGCGCTGATCGCCGACCACGTGCCGCCCGAAAAACGCGCGGGCGCCATGGCCACGCTGGGCGCCGCCAGCGGCATCGGCATGGTGGCCGGCCCCGGCGTGGCGGGAGCGCTGGCCGCGCACAGCCTGGAGCTGCCGCTCGTCATCACGGCCCTGCTGCCCTTCATCGCGCTCGGCGTCCTGTGGCGCACGCTTCCGCGCACCGAGCACCACGCCGCACCCGACGCCGCCACGCTGAAGATCAGCGACGCGCGCCTGCGCCGCCCGCTGGCGGTGGCCTTCGCGGCCATGTTCAGCGTGACCATCGCGCAGGTCGTGGTGGGCTTCTTCGCGCTGGACCGGCTGCACCTGGACGCCGCCGCCGCGGCGCGCGCCGCCGGCATCGCCCTGACGGTGGTCGGCGTGGCGCTGATCCTGGCCCAGCTGCTGGTGCGCAGCCTGGGCTGGCCGCCGCAGCGGCTCATCCGCATCGGCGGCGTGGTCTCGGCCGCCGGCTTCGGCTCGGTGCTGTTCGCCACCACGCAGCCGGCGCTCTGGGCCGGCTACTTCGTCGCGGCGGCCGGCATGGGCTGGGTGTTCCCCTCCGTCACGGCCCTGGCCGCGAACGCGGTGAACGCGAACGAGCAAGGCGCCACGGCCGGCACCGTGGGCGCCGCGCATGGCCTGGGCATGATCGCCGGGCCGCTGGTGGGCACCTTGGTGTACGACATCGATCCGGGGGCGCCCTACGCGCTGATAGCCGTGCTGCTGGTACTGGTGGCGCTGTGGCCCGGCCGCCCGGGCAGGCATACTATCCCCTAGTAGGTAGTATTTTCATACCTCCAGCGCTTACCTTGAGCCAATGCATCTTCTATACTTGGTCCTAGTACCAGCAGAAAAGCATCCACTGGCCAAGCCATGCCCCACACCGCCGAAGACAAGCACCGCGCCATCACGCGCCTGCGCCGCATCCGGGGCCAGGCCGAGGCGCTGGAGCGCGCGGTGGAGGCCGGCAAGGACTGCGCCCCCATCCTGCAGCAGCTCGCCGCCATGCGCGGCGCCGTGCACGGCCTGATGGCCGACCTGCTCGACAGCCACGTGCGCGAAACCCTGGCACAGCAGCCGGCGCCCACGCCGCAGGCGGTGGAGGAAACGCTGGCCCTGCTGCGCTCGTACCTGAAGTAAGTAAGTCACCAGCCCCAACGAACCCACAAGGAGCATCCCCATGAAATCCCGCGCCGCCGTCGCCTTCAAGGCCGGAGAACCCCTGCAGATCGTCGAGATCGACGTGGCCCCGCCGAAGAAGGGCGAGGTGCTCATCCGCATCACCGACACCGGCGTGTGCCACACCGACGCCTTCACACTCAGCGGCGACGACCCCGAGGGCCTGTTCCCTGTGGTGCTCGGCCACGAGGGCGCGGGCATCGTCGTGGAAGTGGGCGAAGGCGTGACCAGCGTGAAGCCCGGCGACCACGTGATCCCGCTGTACACCGCCGAGTGTGGCGAGTGTCTATTCTGCAAATCGGGCAAGACCAACCTGTGCACCGCCGTGCGCGCCACGCAGGGCAAGGGCGTGATGCCCGATGGCACCACGCGCTTTTCCTACAACGGCCAGCCGCTCTACCACTACATGGGCTGCTCCACCTTCAGCGAATACACGGTGGTGGCCGAGGTGTCGCTCGCCAAGGTAAACCCCGAGGCCAACCCCGAGCAGGTCTGCCTGCTGGGCTGCGGCGTGACCACGGGCCTGGGCGCCGTCAAGAACACCGCCAAGGTGCAGCCCGGCGACACGGTGGCCGTGTTCGGCCTGGGCGGCATCGGCCTGGCGGTGATCCAGGGTGCCAAGCTGGCGCAGGCCGGGCGCATCATCGCCATCGACACCAACCCGTCCAAGTTCGACCTGGCGCGCACTTTCGGCGCGACCGACTGTGTGAACCCCAAGGACCACCCCGACAAGCCCATCCAGCAGGTCATCGTGGAGATGACGGGCTGGGGCGTGGACCACTCGTTCGAGTGCATCGGCAACGTCAACGTGATGCGCGCCGCGCTGGAATGCGCGCACCGGGGCTGGGGCCAGAGCGTCATCATCGGCGTGGCGGGCGCGGGGCAGGAGATCAGCACGCGGCCCTTCCAGCTCGTCACCGGCCGCAAGTGGCTGGGCACGGCCTTTGGCGGCGTCAAGGGCCGCTCGGAACTGCCGGGCATGGTGGAAGACGCGATGGCGGGCAAGATCCAGCTCGCGCCCTTCGTCACCCACACCATGGGCCTCAAGGACATCAACACGGCCTTCGACCTGATGCACTCCGGCCAATCGATCCGCTCCGTGGTCAAGTACGCGGCCTGACACCATGTCCAGCCCTTTTGAACTCCTGGCCGCCCACGCCTGCTTCGGCGGCGCGCAGCGCTTCTACCAGCACCCGTCGCGCGAAATCGGGCTGCCCATGAAGTTCTCGGTCTTCCTGCCGCCGCAGGCCGTGGCCGGGGAGAAGGTGCCCGCCCTGCTCTACCTGGCGGGCCTGACTTGCACCGAGGAGACCTTCATGGTCAAGGCCGGCGCCCAGCAGCAGGTGGCGGAACTGGGCCTGGCCCTGGTCGCGCCCGACACCAGCCCGCGCGGCGCAGGCGTGCCGGGCGAATCGGACGCCTGGGACTTCGGCGTGGGCGCGGGCTTCTACCTGGACGCCACGCAGGCGCCGTGGAACACGCACTGGCGCATGGAAAGCTGGCTGATGCAGGAACTGCTACCCCTGCTGGCGCAGCACCTGCCGATCGACGGCGAGCGCCTGGGCATCTTCGGCCACTCCATGGGCGGCCACGGTGCGCTGACGCTGGCGCTGCGCCACCCGGGCCGGTTCAAGACCCTGTCGGCCTTCGCGCCCATTGCCAACCCGGTGAACTGCCCCTGGGGCGAAAAGGCTTTCACCGGCTACCTGGGCGCAGACCGCACGGCCTGGGGCGAACACGACGCCACGGTGCTGATGCAGAACCAGCCCGTGGCGCCCTACCCGGCGGGCATCCTCATCGACCAGGGGCTGGCCGACAAATTCCTGCACGAAAAGCAGTTGCTGCCCGAGGCCTTCGAGGCCGCCTGCGCTTCCATAGGCCAGCCGCTCACGCTGCGCCGCCAGCCGGGCTATGACCACGGCTACTACTTCATCCAGAGCTTCATCGCGGACCACCTGCGGCACCACGCCGCCTTGTTAATGCGGGCTTAAGTTGCGGGCGCCACAGTGCGCCCATGCTCCTGATCCTGCAGCGCCTGCTGCCAGCCTTCGCCGCCGCGGGCGCCCCGCGGGCGGCGCTCATCCCCCGCCAGCCCCTGCACCCCGCCCGCGTGGTGGTGCTCATCAGCCTGTGGCTGGCCACGGCCTGCAACCTGCCGCTGTGGCGCGAAGTCGCTGCCCTGCCCGGCCAGGGCAGCCTGCGCGGCATGCTGTTCGTGGTGGCCTTCGCGCTCATCGTGGCGGCGGGCAATGCCGCGTTGCTGAGCCTGTTCGCATGGCGCCGCACTTTGAGAGCCGCGGCGGCGGTGCTGGTGGTGGCGGCGGCCTTCGGCGCGTACTTCATGCTGGCCTACGGCATCGCCATCGACGCCAGCATGCTGATCAACGTGCTGCAGACCGATGTGCACGAGGCTGCCGACCTGCTGGGCTGGCGCATGCTGGGCACCGTGCTCGCGCTGGCCGCGCCGCCGCTGTGGTGGCTGGCCCGCACGCCCGTACAACGCATCGCCCCGCTGCGGCTGGCCGGGCACAACGCGCTGCTGCTGGGAGGCGCCGTGGCGGTCATCGTGCTGTGCCTGCTGCTGGTGTTCCAGGACTTCGCATCCACCATGCGCAACCAGCCCCGGTTGCGCTATTTGGTGAATCCGCTCAACAGCGTCTATGCCCTGGGCAACGTGGCTGCGCGGCCGCTGCGCATGGAATCGGCCCGGCTGCTGCCGGTGGGGCGCGACGCGAAACTGGGCACAAGCTATGCGGGCCAGCCGCGCCCGCCGCTGCTGGTGCTGGTGCTGGGCGAAACGGGCCGCAGCGGCAACTTCGGCATCAACGGCTACGCGCGCGACACCACGCCGAGCCTGGCCGCCCGCAAGGACCTGGCCAGCGCGCGCAATGCGTGGTCCTGCGGCACCAGCACGGCCGCGTCCGTGCCCTGCATGTTCTCGCACCTGGGGCGCACGGGCTTCAACGCGCGCGCCGCCAGCTTCGAGAACCTGCTGGACGTGCTGCAGCATGCGGGCCTGGTGGTGCTGTGGGTGGACAACCAGTCGGGCTGCAAGGGCGTGTGCGACCGCGTGGCGCAGGCCAGCACCACAGGCCTGAAAGACACCGCGCTGTGCGCCGGCGGCGAGTGCCTGGACCGCGTGATGCTGCAGGGCCTGGACCAACGCATCGCCGCCCTTCCCGCCGAGCAGCGCCAGCGCGGCACCGTGGTGGTGCTGCACCAGATGGGCAGCCATGGCCCGGCGTACTTCAAGCGATCGGCGGCGGAGAACAAGAAGTTCCTGCCCGAATGCGCGTCCACCGCGCTGCAGGAATGCGGCCGGCAGCAGGTGGTGAACGCCTACGACAACAGCATCGTGGAGACCGATCATTTTCTGGATTCAGTGCTCAATTGGCTTGCAGCGCAATCTGGACAAGCGCAGACAGCTATGATTTACGTAGCAGACCATGGCGAGTCGCTGGGCGAGGGCAACATCTACCTGCACGGCCTGCCCTACGCCATCGCGCCCGACGTGCAAAAGCACGTGCCCTGGATCACCTGGCTCTCGCCCGCCATGCAATCCCGCCTGGGCCTGCCCATGGGCTGCCTGCAGCAGGACCTGGCGCAAAAGCGCATCACGCACGACAGCTACTTTCACTCGGTGCTGGGGCTGATGGACGTGCAGACCGGCGCGTACAACGCCGAGCTGGATATGTTCGCGGAATGCCGCGCTAGAACAGCGAGCCTTGCCCGCGCGCCAGCCCCGCGCGGAACTGCGACAAATCCAGCTCCAGCCGCTCGCGGTTGAGCCCGAGTCGGCGGCAGGCGCCGGCAAAGCGCTGGCGCAGCAGGTCGGCCCAGATGCCGCTGCCCTTCATGCGGGTGGAGAAGTCGCTGTCGTACACCTTGCCCGCGCCGCGCTGCGCCGCATCCAGGCCGTGCAGGTCCTGCACGCGGGCCATCACGCGGGCGGCGCGGTCCGGGTAGTGCAGGGACAGCCATTCGCGGAACACGGCGTCCAGTTCCCAGGGCAGGCGCAGCACGGTGTAGAAGGCGCTCTTCGCGCCCGCGTCGCGCGCGGCCTCCAGCACCTGCTCCATGTCCTCGGTGATGAAAGGGATCTGCGGCGCCACGCTCACGCCCACGGGCACGCCCGCCTCGGCCAGCGTGCGCAGGGTGCGCAGGCGCCGGTGGGGCGCGGCGGCGCGCGGCTCCAGGCGGCGGGCGAGCACCGGGTCCAGCGTGGTGATGGTGACGTACACGGCGGCCAGGTGCTGCGCGGCCAGCGGGGCGAGCAGATCCAGGTCGCGCTCCACGCCGCTGGACTTGGTGATGAGCGAGAACGGATGGCGCGCATCGCGCATCACTTCGACGAGGCTGCGCGTGAGCTTCAGCTCGCGCTCCACGGGCTGGTAGCAGTCGGTGGCGGAGCCGATGTTGATCAGGCGCGGCTGGTAGCGCGGCTGCGCCAGCTCGCGCCGCAGCACCCCGGCGATGTTGTGCTTGGCGACGATCTGCGTCTCGAAGTCCAGCCCCGGCGAGAAGCCCAGGTAGCTGTGCGTGGGCCGGGCGTAGCAGTAGATGCAGCCATGCTCGCAGCCCCGGTAGGGATTCACCGAGAGGTCGAAGAAGATGTCCGGCGAGTCGTTGCTGCAGATGGCGCTGCGCGCCGTCTCCAGGTGCACGCGGGTGGGCGGCGCGGCGCTGTCATCCTCCCCGGGCTCGCCGCCCCAGCCGTCGTCGGCCCGCTCGCGCGCATCGCGCAAGAAGCGGTACGGGACGGCCGTGGCCGAGCCCCGGCCGCGCAGGGCCTGCAGCGGCACGCGGACCTCGGGCGGATCGGCGGAAAGGTCGTCGTCATCGGCAGGGCGGGAAATGGAGCGCATAACTGTATAAATATACAGTTATCAATGGCCGTGCGCGGCAGTGCGGGATTCGCGATGGGCTACAGTCCCGCCCTTCGCTTCCCCCAACCATTTCCAGAGGTACCGCCATGGCGCGCAAACCCCAGATCACCCTGTCGTCGCTGGACGTAGACCGCATCGAAGCCCTGCTGGCCGTCATTCCGGCCAGCGTCTTCCCCGGCAAGGCCGAGCTGCAGGCGGAGCTGGACCGGGCGGACGTGGTGGCGCCCGAGGAGATTCCGCCCAACGTGGTCACGATGAATTCCACGGTGCAGTTCTCCATCGAGGAAAGCGGCAAGGAGTTCTGCCTGACCCTGGTCTACCCGCGCGACACGGACGGCAGCGCGGACAAGCTCTCGATCTTCGCGCCCGTGGGCAGCGCCCTGCTGGGCCTGTCGGTGGGCGACGAGCTGGCCTGGCCCGGGCCGGGCGGCAAGTCGATGACGGTGCGGGTGAAGGACATCCTGTACCAGCCCGAGAGCGCAGGCGAACTGCACCGCTGACACCGCTTGGCGCGGCGGCCGCCAGCCCCGACAATGGCAGCCGCCATGACGACCACGCCGCCTCCCGCCGACACCCCGTTCGACCCCGACTCCACCACGGCCTTCCAGGCCCGCATGGAGCGGGCGCCCGAATGGTTCTGCTCCTTCCTGGCGGGCAACAGCCGCGAGAAGAGCCGCCTCAAGCGCGAAGTGGCGACGATGAAGGGCTCGGTGGTGTGGCTGGTGCAGCAGCGCCGCCAGGGCCACTGGAACGCCGAGGAGCGCGCGCACCTGCGGGACGTGATGCGCTCGGCCTCGTCCGTCAGCCCTTACCTGTTCATTTGGGTGATTCCGGGCTCGATGCTGATCCTGCCTTTTATGGCCTGGTTCCTGGATCGGCAGCGCAAGCGCCGGGATAAAAGAACATCCCCTTGAGCCGCTGCGCGGCTTCCCCCTTCTCTCACGCTGCGCATGGGAAGGGGGACGACGCCAGTGGCCGGGCAAAGCCCGTTCCACGGCGTCCGCCGGCGGGGACAGCGCCCCCTTGAAAGCTCAGGCCCAGTTGCTGGAAATAGCGACCAGCATGCCCGCCCCCACCAGCCCCATCTGCCAGCGCAGGGCCGTGGTCCACGACGGCACGTGGCGCTCCACCCGCAGGTAGAGCTGGCGCCCGGCGGCCAGCGACAGCGCGAATGCCAGCAGCATGCCCAGCGCATTGGGCAGCGGCGATGCGGGCCACAGGTGGCTGACCACCGCGTTCACCAGCAGGCACACCGAAAAGTGCACCAGGAACACCGAGTACGACATCTGCCCCAGTTCCACCAGCGGCGCCGCGCCGCGCCAGGCACGCAGGCGCTGCGACCGCAGCACGGCCACCAGGCACAGTGCCGTGAGCAGCGCCACCACGACGCGGCCCCGGAAATCGATGGCCAGCGCCACGCCGCCCAGCACCGCCATGGCAGCCAGCCACGCACCCGGGCGCGGCGCGCGCACGGCCCAGAAGGCCATCATGCCCAGCGCGTAGGCGCCGAAGAAGTACGCCGCCCACATGTCGAGCCCGGGCATGCGGTTGAACACCCACAGCGAGGCGGCCGCCCCGAGCACGACCGCCGCCTGGGCCACGCGCTGCCCGGCGCGGGGCAGCGCACGCACGCCGGCCCACAGCAGCACGGCGAGGGTGAAGAGCTGGAAGTCGATGGCCACGTACCAGACGCCGGCGGAGAGCGCGTCCTGCCCCACGATGTCCTGCAGCAGCAGCGCGTTGGCCAGCAGCTGCGCCAGCGTCGGCTCGTCCGGCACAGAGGCATGGTCCATGAAGGGCCGGACCAGCGCCGCCGCCACCACGGTCAGCAGCAGCGCCACCGCATAGGGCACCACCAGCCGCGCGAAGCGCCGGGCGATGGCGTGGCCCGCGTGGTCGAACCGGGCCACGCCCTGCGGCGCCAGGCTGGCGGCGGCCAGGTAGCCGCCCAGCACCAGGAACACCTGCACGGCCATGCGCCCGTAGTCGTACAGCCACGCCATGAGCCCCGGGGCCAGGGGTTGGGCGATGTCGGACATGGGGCCGTAGAAGGCCAGGTGGTGCCAGACGATGGCGGTGCACGCCAGTCCCTTGACCATGTCAATGGCGGGCGTGCGGGAGGAAGAAGGCATGGAGCGGAGAGGCTGCGCCAGAGGCAAACCAGTGATTTTCCTCCATTTGCCGCGGGGCTGCAGGCAGCGGCTTCGGCCCGCGGCTCCGTGCAGGAGCTGCCCCCGGCAACGCCGTGGTCTCAGTACCTCAAATTGCCATCGGCATCGAGGATGGCCAGCTCTACGTACGAGGAGCCGTTGTGGCTCCGGGGCGAATACTTCACGCTGAAGCGCCCAAAAGCGATCTCGCCCGCGTCCTCCATGGCCTTGATGAAGGACTCGGTGTTCAGGTTGCGGCCCGCGCGGCGCAGCCCCTCGACCACCAGGCGCGCGTGCACGAAGCCTTCGAGCTGCGATGCCGAGGGCTGGGCCGCGGGTGACCGGGCCTTGAGCAGCGACAGGTATTCCGCCACCACCGGCACCGTGGCGCTGCGCAGCGACGGCATGATCTGGGCGAGGATGATGCCGCGCGCCTTGTCCTTGAGCTCGCGGTGGATCACGTCCACGCTCGCCACGGAAAACCCGTAGTACGCAGGCCGCGCGGCCGTGGCCTGCACTGCCTTGACGTAGCTGGTGAAGGTGGTGCCCGCCGTGGCCACGATCACGGCCTGGGGCTGCGCCTTCTCGGTGGCCTGCGCGGCGGCCGCGAAATCGGGCTGCTTCGGGTCCACCTTGATCTCGCCCAGGAAGGCCAGCTTTTCCTCGTCCGAGGCCTTCTTCAGATCGGCCAGCAAGGCCTTGCCGAGGCCGTCGTCCTGGTAGAACACGGCCACCCGGCTGATGCCCTGCTGGCGCAACTGCGAGACGATCCTGCTCGCCTCGCTGGCGTAGCCCGCACGCACGTGGAACACATAGGGGTCGAGGCTTTCGCGGAACACCGATGCGCCCGTGACCGGCCCGAACAGCAGGGTGCGGTGCTCCCTGATGAGCGGCAGGACGGCCGCCGTCTGGGCCGTGCCGGTGCTGTTGTAGATCATGAAGACCTTGTCCGTCTCCAGCAGCCGCCGCGTGTTCTCCACGGCCCGTGCGGTGTCGAAGCCGTCGTCCAGCGTGGTGTAGCGGATCATGCGGCCATGCACGCCGCCCTGGGCGTTCACCGCGTCGAACAGCAGCCGCGAGCCCTCGCCGTACTGCGCCGTCTGCGCGCCCAGCGGCCCGGAGAGCACGGCCGACGCGCCCAGGCGCACTTCATCGGCGGTCACGCCCTCATTGCGGGCCTGCGCCCATTGGCTGGCGCCCAAGGCCAGCAGCAGGCCCAGCAGACAGGTACGGAGCATGAGAAATCCTGATGACGATCATTTAGTTATTAATCATCATCAAAAATAAGCCGCTGCCCGTCCAGTCGGGACTTTCCCTAAACGACGCGATCGATGCCTCCCGGCAAACGCCCTGCATCGGCGCGGCCGCCAGGGCCGCGGGGAGATCAGAGCTTCAGCCGTGCCCTGGCGGCCTCGTACTCGGCGCGCAGGCGGGCCACCAGCTCGGCCGTGCTGGTCACGGCGCTGATGGCGCCGATGCCCTGGCCGCAACCCCAGATGTCCTTCCAGGCCTTGGTGGAGTTGCCGCCGAAGTTCATCTTGCTCGGGTCGGACTCGGGCAGGTTGTCCGGGTCCAGCCCGGCCGCGCGGATCGAGGGCGCCAGGTAGTTGCCGTGCACGCCGGTGAACAGGTTGCTGTAGACGATGTCGTCCGACGAGCTCTCCACGATGGCCTGCTTGTAGGCGTCCTGCGCGCGCGCCTCGTGCGTGGCGATGAAGGCCGAGCCGATGTACGCGAAGTCCGCGCCCATGGCCTGCGCGGCCAGCACCGCGCCGCCGCTGGCGATGGAGCCGCTGAGCGCCACCGGGCCGTCGAACCACTGGCGGATTTCCTGGATCAGCGCGAACGGGCTCTTCACGCCCGCATGGCCGCCCGCGCCCGCCGCCACGGCGATCAGGCCGTCGGCGCCCTTCTCGATGGCCTTCTTGGCGAACTTGTTGTTGATGATGTCGTGCAGCACCACGCCGCCCCAGCCGTGCACTGCCTGGTTCACGTCCTCGCGCGCGCCCAGGCTGGTGATGACGATCGGCACCTTGTACTTGGCGCAGACCTGCATGTCGTGCTCCAGCCGGTCGTTGCTCTTGTGCACGATCTGGTTGATGGCGAACGGCGCGGCGGGCTTGTCGGGGTTGGCCTGGTTGTAGGCCGCCAGCGTCTCGGTGATCTCGGCCAGCCATTCCTCCAGCTGCTCGGCCGGGCGCGCGTTGAGCGCGGGCATGGAGCCCACGACGCCGGCCTTGCACTGCTCGATCACGAGCTTGGGGTTGCTGATGATGAACAGCGGTGAGCCGATGACGGGCAGCGACAGTTTTTGCAGCACGGGGGGCAGCTTGGACATGGGTGGTGTCTCCGGTGACGGTGGTTGGAATATGAATGAAATCGGCCTCTGGTGCTTGCCCAGCAAGCGCCAGCAGCTCCTGTTTCAATAGCTGATCAGAACGCGTCCAGCGCCAGCGCGGTCACGCTGCCGGCGCCCTCGACGATGCTGTCGCGCAGGCCCGGGGCCTTCACCAGGATGTGCTCCGCATAGAACTGCGCCGTGGTGATTTTTGCGCGCATGAAGGCCTCGTCCTGTCCCTTGTGCAACAGCTCCTGCGCCACCAGCAGGCTGCGCGCCAGCTGCCAGCCGGCCACTAGGTTGCCCGCCAGCATGAGGTAGGGCACGCTGCCCGCGAACACGGCGTTGGGGCTGCCCTTGGCGCCGCTGGCCACGAAGTCCACCACGTCCAGGTAGGCCTGGCGCGCGGCGCCCAGGCGCCGGGCCATGGCCTGGGCGGCGGGCGTGCCGCTGGCGCTCAGCTCGGCTTCGGTCTTCTCGATCTGGGCCGCAATGGCCTTGGCGGTGGTGCCGCCGTCGCGCGCCGTCTTGCGGCCCACGAGGTCGTTGGCCTGGATGGCCGTCGTGCCTTCGTAGATGGTGAGGATCTTGGAGTCGCGGTAGTACTGCGCCGCGCCCGTCTCCTCGATGAAGCCCATGCCGCCGTGCACCTGCACGCCCAGGCTGGTGACCTCCTGGCTCATCTCGGTGCTGTAGCCCTTGACCAGCGGCACCATGAATTCGTAGAAGGCCTGGTTCTGCTTGCGCGTCTCGGCGTCGGGATGGTGGTGCGCGGCGTCGAAGGCCGCCGCCGCCACGGTGGCCACGGCGCGGCAGCCTTCGGTGTAGGCGCGCATGGTCATGAGCATGCGCTTCACGTCGGGGTGGTGGATGATGGCCGCGCTGGCGTTGATGCTGCCGTCCACGGGGCGGCTCTGCACGCGGTCCTTGGCGTACTGCACGGCCTTTTGATACGCGCGCTCGGCGATGGCGATGCCCTGCATACCCACGGCGTAGCGGGCGGCGTTCATCATGATGAACATGTATTCCAGGCCGCGGTTTTCCTCGCCGACCAGGTAGCCCACGGCGCCGCCGTGGTCGCCGAACTGCAGCACGGCGGTGGGCGATGCCTTGATGCCCAGCTTGTGCTCGATGCTCACGCAGTGCGCGTCGTTGCGCGCGCCCAGCGAGCCGTCCTGGTTCACCAGGAACTTCGGCACCACGAACAGGCTGATGCCCTTGACGCCCTCGGGCGCGCCCTGCACGCGGGCCAGCACCAGGTGCACGATGTTGGCGGCCATGTCGTGCTCGCCGTAGGTGATGAAGATCTTGGTGCCGAAAACCTTGTAGCTGCCGTCGGGCTGCGGCTCGGCGCGCGAGCGCACCAGGGCCAGGTCGGAACCGGCTTGGGGCTCGGTCAGGTTCATGGTGCCGGTCCACTCGCCGGTCACCAGCTTTTCGAGGTAGGTGGCCTTGAGCTCATCGCTACCGGCCGTGAGCAGCGCCTCGATGGCGCCGTCGGTGAGCAGCGGGCACAGCGCGAAGCTCATGTTGGCGCTGTTGGTCATCTCGATGCAGGCCGCGCCGATGGTCTTGGGCAGGCCCTGGCCGCCAAAGTCGGCCGGGTGCTGCAGGCCCTGCCAGCCGCCCTCGCCGTACTGGCGGAAGGCCTCCTTGAAGCCGGGCGTCGTGGTGACCACGCCGTCTTTCCAGCTCGACGGGTTCTTGTCGCCCTCGAAGTTGAGCGGAGCCAGCACGCCCTCGTTGAACTTGGCGCACTCTTCCAGCACGGCGGCGGCGGTGTCCAGGCCAGCATCTTCGAAGCCGGGGATCTGCGCAATCTGTTCGATGTGGGCTAGGTGCTCGATGCCGAACAGCATGTCCTTGACGGGGGCGGTGTAGCTCATGGGGAGTCTCCAGGGAAGCAGAAAATTCTGAAAAGCAAAACCTCAAAAAAAAGGCATCGCAAGCGATGCCTTTTGGGGTGCGGGCACGTGCGTTACAGCGCCTTGACGAGTTCCGGCACGGCCGTGAACAGGTCGGCCTCCAAGCCATAGTCAGCCACGCTGAAGATCGGGGCCTCAGGATCCTTGTTGATCGCCACGATCACCTTGGAGTCCTTCATGCCGGCCAGATGCTGGATGGCGCCCGAGATGCCGGCGGCGATGTACAGCTGCGGCGCGACGATCTTGCCCGTCTGGCCCACCTGCAGGTCGTTGGGAGCGTAGCCCGCATCGACCGCCGCGCGGCTGGCGCCGATGGCCGCGCCCAGCTTGTCAGCCAGGGGGGTGATGACTTCGTCGAACTTTTCCTTGCTGCCCAGGGCCCGGCCGCCGGAGACGATGATCTTGGCGGCGGTCAGTTCGGGGCGGTCGCTCTTGGCGATCTCGCTGCCCACGTAGCTGCTCTTGCCGGCATCGGCGGCTGCGGCGGTGGTCTCGACGGCTGCCGATCCGCCGGTGGCGCCGGCTGCGTCAAAGCCCGTGGTGCGCACGGTGATAACCTTCACGGCGTCGCCCGACTGCACGGTGGCGATGGCGTTGCCGGCGTAGATGGGGCGCTCGAAGGTGTCGGCGCTCACCACCTTGGTGATGTCGCTGATCTGTGCCACGTCCAGCTTGGCGGCCACGCGGGGCGCCACGTTCTTGCCACCGGCGGTGGCCGGGAACAGGATGTGGCTGTAGTTGCCAGCGATGGCCAGCACCTGGGCGGCCACATTCTCGGCCAGGCCGTGTTCCAGGCCGGCAGCATCGGTATGGATGACCTTGGCGACGCCGGCGATCTGAGCTGCGGCCTGTGCGGCGCCACCGGCGTTGTGGCCGGCCACCAGCACGTGCACGTCGCCGCCGCCGCAGGCTGCCGCGGCGGTCACGGTGTTGAGCGTCGCGCCCTTGATGGATGTGTTGTCGTGTTCAGCAATAACGAGTACCGACATTTAGATCACCTTCGCTTCGTTCTTGAGTTTCTCGACCAGGGCGGCCACGTCGGCCACCTTGACGCCTGCGCCGCGCTTGGCGGGCTCGGCCACCTTCAGGGTCTTCAGGCGCGGTGCCACGTCCACGCCGAGGTCTTCGGGCTTGACGGTGTCGAGCTGCTTCTTCTTGGCCTTCATGATGTTGGGCAAGGTGACGTAGCGCGGCTCGTTCAGGCGCAGGTCGGTGGTGATGACGGCGGGCAGCGAGAGGCTCAGGGTTTCCAGGCCGCCGTCGATCTCACGCGTCACGCTGACCTTGTCGGCCGCCAGCTCCACCTTGCTGGCGAAGGTGGCCTGGGGCAGGTCAGCCAGGGCGGCGAGCATCTGGCCGGTCTGGTTGGCGTCGTCGTCGATGGCCTGCTTGCCCAGGATGACCAGGGACGGTTGTTCCTTGTCCACCAGGGCCTTCAGGAGCTTGGCCACGGCCAGGGGCTGCAGGTCCAGGTCGGCGGGCGTTTCCACCAGGATGGCGCGGTCGGCGCCGATGGCCATGGCGGTGCGCAGGGTTTCCTGGCACTGGGCCACGCCGCAGGAGACGGCGATGACCTCGGTCACCAGGCCCTTTTCCTTCAGGCGCACGGCCTCCTCGACGGCGATTTCGTCGAAGGGGTTCATACTCATCTTGACGTTGGCGATGTCCACACCCGTGTTGTCCGACTTCACGCGGACCTTCACGTTGTAGTCCACCACGCGCTTGACAGGGACCAAGACCTTCATTGCTGCGGCTCCTCGATTGAGTTGGTTGAATTGACGTTTACGTAAACTGGAACATTCTATGCCGCACCGCAGCGAAACCACTGCGCGGCCGGGACACAGAAGGGGTGATTCACAAAAAAGAACGATCGTGCTTTTTGTGGATTATAGGCCAGTCATCCGGCCCCTTGTCCAGCCTGGGCTGCCATCACGGGCAGGTCGCCCTTGAACTGCACCACGCGCTGCGGGAACGGGATGTCGATGCCGGCCGCGCGCAGGCCGTCCAGGATGGCGATGTTGATGGCCGAACGCAGGTTGACGGTGCCCGCGCCGGGGTCGCCGATCCAGAAGTTGAGACTGAATTCCAGCCCGTCGGGCGCGAAGTTCACCAAGTAGGCCACGGGCGCGGGCGTCTGCAGCACGCGCGGCTGCGCGGCGGCGGCTCCGCACAGGATGCGCTGCACCTCGGCCACGTCGCTGTCGTAGCCCACCGTGACGTTGGTGGTGACGTTGAACTTGCGGTCGGCGTCCGAGAGGTTTTCCACGCGCTGCGTGATCAGGGTCTCGTTGGGCACGATGGATTCGCGGCCGTTGCCCGCGCGGATCAGCGTGTATCGCGTCTTGATGTCAGTAATACGGCCCTCGAAGCCGTCCACGCGCACGTTGTCGCCGATGCGCAGCGAGCGCTCCAGCAGGATCACGAAGCCGCTCACATAGTTGGACGCAAGCTTCTGCAGCCCGAAGCCCAGGCCCACGCCCATCGCTCCGCCCAGCACCGAGAGCGCCGTGAGGTCCACCCCCACCGCCGACAGCGCGAACAGCATGCCCACGAAGATCAGCACCGCGCGCGTGACGTTCACGGCCACCTTGCGGGTGGACAGGTCGGTCACCGCCTCGTCCAGCACGCGCCGCTCGAAGGTGGACGACAGCCACAGCGTGGCCACCAGCACCAGCCCGGCCGACAGCGAGCCCTCGATCAGCGTGAGCAGGCTCACGCTCGACTTGCCCAGGGTGAGGGTGATGGATTCCAGCTCCGCGCGCACCACGGGCAGCAGCCCCAGGATCCACAGCACCGCCATCGCCCAGGCCAGCCACGACACCAGCCGCTCCACCAGCCGCACCAGCCCCGATTTCGGGAACGCCGCCGTGAGCACGCGCGCAATGAAGCGGATCAGCGCCAGCGACACCAGCACCGGCACCGCCACGCGCAGCACGAACACCGGCTGGTAGTGCGCCACCGCAGCGCGCGCCGCGTACACGAGCACCAAGGCGAGCAACGGGAACAGCAGGCCGTCGATGGTGCGGCGGCCAATCCACACCGAATCGGGCGGCTGGTTGCGGCCAATCTGGCGGCTGATACCGAAGGCCAGCGCGATGCACGCGGCCAGCACGCCGAGTTCGAGCCAGACGCTGGATCGGTCCAGGTCGCGCAGCAGGGCGTCGAGCACTTCCATCGGTCAGGGCTGGTTCTTCCAGGCGGGCTGGCGCTTCTCGGCGAAGGCGCGGGCACCCTCCTGCGCGGCCTCGTCGATCATGTTGGCGGCCATGGCCTGGCCCGCCAGCTGGTAGGCGGCCTCGATGCCCAGCTCGCGCTGCTGGTACACCAGTGCCTTGCCCATGGCCACTGCCACGCGGGGCTTACCCAGGATGGACTGCACGAGCGTTTCGACCTCGGCATCGAGCGCCTCGGGCGCGGCCACGCGGTTGACGAGGCCCTGGCCGAGCGCGGTGCGCGCATCGATGAAGTCGCCCGTGAGCAGCATCTCCATGGCGCGCTTGGCCGGCACGTTGCGCACCAGGGGCACGCTGGGCGTGGCGCAGAACAGGCCGTAGTGGATGCCGCTGGTAGCGAAGCTGGCGTTCTCCGACGCCACGGCCAAGTCGCACTGCGCCACCAGTTGGCAGCCCGCCGCCGTGGCCATGCCGTGCACGCGCGCGATGACCGGCACCGGCAGCTTGTGGATGGCCAGCATCACGCGGCTGCACTGGGCGAAGAGCTGCTGGTAGTACGCCAGCTCGGGGTGGGCCGCCATGTCCTTGAGGTTGTGGCCCGCGCAGAAGGCCTTGCCGTTGGCCGCCAGCACCACCACGCGGGCGGTCTCGTCGCGCGCGACGATGTCCAGCGCCTGCTGCAGCGCAGCCAGCATGTCACCGCCCAGCGCGTTGAAGCGCAGGGGGTCGTTCAGGGTCAGGGTGACGACGCCGCGGTCGTCCCAGGTGGTCAGCAACAGGGGTTCGGTCACCGTCGTCTCCTTCAAAGATCCGCCAGGATGCGGATGTGCGCTTCCACGCTGCGCGCCAGCGGGCCCATCACGTAGCCGCCTTCCAGGCAGGACACGATGCGGCCCTTGGCGAAGCGCCGCGCCACGTCCTTCACGCGCTGGGTGATCCAGGCGTAGTCGGATTCGGTCAGCCCGAGCTGGCCCATGTCGTCCTCGCGGTGGCCGTCGAAGCCCGCGCTCACGAAGATCATCTGCGGCTTGAAGGCTTCGAGCCGGGGCATCCACATCATCTCGATGAGCTCGCGGATGTCCATGCCGCGCGTGTAGGCCGGCACCGGCACGTTCACCATGTTGGGGGCCGGGTTCTGGTCGCCGCTGTAGGGGTAGAACGGGTGCTGGAAGATGCTGACCATGAGCGCGCGCTCGTCACCCGCCAGGATGTCCTCGGTGCCGTTGCCGTGGTGCACGTCGAAGTCCACCACCGCCACGCGCTGCAGGTTGTAGCGCTGCAGCGCGTACTTGGCGGCCACGGCCACGTTGTTGAAGAAGCAAAAGCCCATGGCCTTGTCGCGGCAGGCATGGTGGCCCGGCGGGCGCACGGAGCAGAAGGCGTTCTCGACCTCGCCCGCCATCACCGCGTCGGTGGCGGCGAGGGCCGCCCCGGCGGCGCGCAGCGAGGCCTTCCAGGTGTGGGCGTTGATGGAGGTGTCGGTATCGATCTGCGCGTAGCTCGGGCCGCCCGCCAGGAGCTCTTCGTTGAGCCGGTCCGACAGGCCGCGCAGCGCCGCGATGTGCATGCGGCCGTGGGCCAGTTCGATGTCGGCCAGCGAAGCCTCGGGCGCGTCGTAGCGCTCCAGCGCATCGGCCACGCCGGTGACCAGCAGGCGGTCCTCGATGGCGTCCAGGCGTTCGGGGCATTCGGGGTGACCCGGGCCCATCTCGTGCTTCCAACAATCCCGATGGGTGAAATAGCCCGTCTTGCTCACAGTCAATCCCCGTGTCTCGTCTTTTTTGAAGGATTTTCGGATAACGTCGCGCCATGACAATGAATGCACAGCACAAGATCAAAGCGCTCCTGGATCAGCTTAACACGGTGATCGTGGGCAAACAGGCCCAGGTGCAGGACTGCGTGGCCTGCCTGCTGGCGGGGGGGCATCTGCTGATCGAGGACGTTCCGGGCGTGGGCAAGACCACGCTGGCGCATGCGCTGTCGCGCACCTTCGGCCTGCAGTTCTCGCGCGTGCAATTCACGGCCGACCTGATGCCCAGCGACCTCACGGGCGTGTCGGTGTACGAGCGCGGCAAGGAGTCCTTCGTGTTCCACCCCGGCCCGGTCTTCGCCCAGGTGCTGCTGGCCGACGAGATCAACCGCGCCAGTCCCAAGACGCAGAGCGCCCTGCTCGAAGCCATGGAGGAAAAGCAGGTCTCGGTGGAGGGTGAGACGCGCGCCCTGCCCCACCCCTTCTTCGTGATCGCCACGCAGAACCCGCACGACCAGCTCGGCACCTTCGCGCTGCCCGAGTCGCAGCTCGACCGCTTCCTGATGCGCATCTCCATCGGCTACCCCGACCGCGCCGCCGAGCGCATGCTGCTGGCCGGCAGTGACCGGCGCGACATGGTGGACAGCCTGCTGCCCATGCTCTCGCCCGACGAGCTGGAGGCGCTGCAGCAGCAGGTGCTCGCCATCCACACCGCAGAGCCGCTGCTCAACTACGTGCAGGACCTGATCGCCGCCACGCGCTCGGGCCGCTGGTTCCTGCAGGGCCTGTCGCCGCGCGCCGGCATCGCGCTGGTGCGCGCGGCCAAGGCCCAGGCCCTGATCAGCGGGCGCGACTACGTGGCGCCCGACGACGTGCAGGCCGTGCTGCCGCAGACCATCGCCCACCGCCTCGTGCCCGTGGGCGACGCGGGGCGCGGCGCCGTCGAACAAGTGCGCGCCATGGTCGAGGCCACCCCCTTGCCCTGATGGCCCTCGCCCTGAATCCCCTGGCCCCCGTGCGCCGCCGCTTCCAGCGCTGGTGGCAGGCGCGGCTGCCGCTCAGCGACACGCTGGCGCTCACCCAGCGCAACGTCTACATCCTGCCCACCGGCGCGGGCTGGATGCTGGCCCTGACGCTGCTGGTGCTGCTGGTCGCCTCCATCAACTACCAGCTCAACCTGGGCTACCTGCTCACCTTCCTGCTGGCCGGCAGCGCGGTCATCGGCATGCACATCTGCCACGCCAACCTGCGCGGCCTCACGTTGCACCTGAAGGCGCCCGAGCCGCACTTCATGGGCACGAGCACGGCGTTCGAGGTACAGTTGTCCAGCGAGCGCAAGGCGCCGCGCTACGGCATCGCGCTGTCGGTGCACGGCACGGGCAAGGCACCCCACCACTGGGCCTGGACGGACGTGCCCGCGCAGGGCCAGTCCGGCGTGCAGGTGGCCTTTCGGCCCGAGCGCCGCGGCCTGCACCGCGTGCCCACGCTGACGGCCGAGACGCGCTTTCCGCTCGGCACCTTCCGCGTGTGGACCTACTGGCGCCCCGCCGCCCAGGTGCTGGTCTACCCCGCCCCCGAAACCCCCGCGCCGCCCCTGCCCCCGGGCGAGCCGCGCGCGGGCGGCACGGGCAGCGCCCCGTCGCAGGGCATCGGCGAATTCGACGGCGTGCGCGCCTACCGGCGCGGCGACCCGCTCAAGCTCGTGGTCTGGAAGAAGGCTGCCAAGTCCCTGGCCACCGGCACCGACGACCTGGTGAGCCGCGACGCCCAGCAGGCGCAGCGCCACGAGCTGTGGCTGGACCTGGCCCGCGCCGCCCTGCCCGACCACGAGGCCCGCGTCTCGCGCCTGACGGCCTGGGTGCTGCAGGCCGACCGGCTCGGCCTGGACTACGGGCTGCGCCTGCCGGGCGTGGAGATCGCGCCCGATGCCGGCGCCGCGCACCGCCGCAACTGCCTGGAAGCCTTGGCGCTGTGCTGATGAAACTTCAAGCCAAATCGGGCTCCAGCGCTTGCCAGACAAGCGCTGGCAGCTATGATTTGGATAGTATTTCACCCCAATGAACCTGCGCCAGACCCTCGCCACCCTGCCCCGCGACGCGCGCGACACGCTGTTCCTGCTGTTCGTGATCGCCTGGGTCATCGCCCCGCAGGCCGGCAACCTGCCGGTGTGGGCCAGCGTGCTCGCGGGCGGCCTGCTGCTGTGGCGCGGCTGGCTGGCCTGGAAGGGCCGGCCCCTGCCCGGGCGCTGGACCGTGGCCGCGCTGCTGGTGGTGGCGGTGGCGGGCACGCTGTTCACGCACCGCACCGTGCTGGGGCGCGACGCGGGCGTGACCCTCATCGTGATGCTGCTGGCCCTCAAGACGCTGGAGCTGCGCGCGCGGCGCGACGCCATGGTGGTGTTCTTCCTGGGCTTCTTCACGATGCTCAGCAACTTCTTCTTCTCGCAGTCGCTGTCCACGGCCGCGGCCATGCTGATGGCGCTGCTGGGCCTGCTCACCGCGCTGGTCAACGCCCACATGCCCGTGGGGCGCCCGCCGCTGGCGCAGTCGTTCCGCCTGGCCGGGCGGATGGCGCTGCTGGGCGCGCCCATCATGGCCGCGCTGTTCATGCTGTTCCCGCGCATGGCGCCGCTGTGGGGCATGCCGAACGACACGATGGCCGGGCGCAGCGGGCTGTCGGGCACGATGAAGGTGGGCAGCATCGCGGAGATGGTGCTCAACGAGGAAGTTGCGCTGCGCGTGAAGTTCGACGGCCCCGATACCGCTGTGCCTCCCCAGTCCTCCATGTACTTCCGCGGCCCAGTGCTCACGGGTTTCGACGGCGTGGAGTGGCGTGCCGAGCCCTTCCCGGAAGACAGTCCCTGGGCGACCCGCGTGGCGCTGCCCGCCAACCTGAGAGTGCAAGGCGATCCCGTGCGCTACGAGGTCACCCAGACGCCACAGCGGCGCCCCTGGCTGATGGTGCTGGAAGCAACACCCCAAGCTCCCGAACTGCCGGGCATGCGCGCCTACATGACGCAAGACCTGCAGTGGATGACCACCCGCCCCCTCACGGACGTGGTTCGCTACCGCGTCGAAAGCTACCCCAGCTACCGCCACGGCCCCATGACGGCCGTGCCCCAGCTCAAGGTGCATACCGAGCTCCCGCCTGGCTCCAACCCCCGCACACGGGCGCTTGCCGCGCAGATGCGCGCGGACCCGCAGCTTGCCGGGGCCGGAACGCAGGCGCTGGTCGATGCCACGCTGCAGCGCCTGCGCACCGGCGGCTACGCCTACACGCTGGAGCCCGGCGTGTATGGCGAACATACGGCCGACGAGTTCTGGTTCGACCGCAAGGAAGGCTTTTGCGAGCACATTGCCTCGTCCTTTGTCATCCTCATGCGCGCGCTGGAGGTGCCCGCACGCATCGTCACCGGCTACCAAGGGGGCGAGCGCAACCCCGTCGATGGCTACTGGACCGTGCGCCAGAGCGATGCCCACGCCTGGGCCGAGGTCTGGATGGAAGGTCGGGGCTGGGTGCGCGTGGACCCCACGGGCGCCGTCGCGCCCGGCCGCGTGGGCGCATTCCAGCGCCTGCAGGCGCCCCAAGGCGCACTCGCCACCGCCATGGGCACCGTCAGCCCCAACCTCGCCCGCCAACTGCGCGCCGTGTGGGAAGCCGTCAACAACGGCTGGAACCAGTGGGTGCTCAACTACACCCAGAGCCGCCAGCTCGACCTGCTCAAGTCCCTGGGCTTCGAGTCGCCCAGTTGGCAGGACCTGACCACCGTGCTGGGCTTCCTGATCATCGCCGCGGCCCTCGGCGGCGGCGCCTGGACCTTGTGGGAGCGCAGCCAGCACGACCCCTGGCTGCGGCTGCTGGCGCGCGCGCGGCAGCGGCTGGCCCGCGCCGGGCTCACGCTGCCCGAAACCTCGCCGCCGCGCGCCATGGCGCGGGAAGTCCAGGCGCGCTTCGGCGGCCCATCCGCCCCCATCGCCGACTGGCTGCTGCGCCTGGAGCGCCTGCGCTACGCCCCCCAACCCGATACCGAACTGACCGCGCTCCGCCGCGAATTCGCCACCCTGCCGTGGCCTGCCTCTTGAACATGCACACCCCAGCCCGATGGACCCTGGCCGCTATCGCCTTGATAGCTGCCTGCGCACTACCCGCCAGCGCAAAACCCCAAAAAACCTCAAAACCCGCAGCACAGCAGACGGTGCTCTACGCCGCGCGCCCCGAGGCCCTTCAGTTCGCCGACGACCTGGTCGCGCGCCGCGACCTGGACCGCGAATGGGTGCGCCAGGCCATCGGCCAGGCGCACTTCCTGCCGCAGGTATCCAAGCTGATGCTGCCGCCGACCAGGGGCACGGCCAAGAACTGGCGCGTGTACCGCAGCCGCTTCGTCGAGCCCGTGCGCATCCGCGCGGGCGTGCGCTTCTGGCAGCAGAACCAGGCCGCGCTGGAGCGTGCCGAGCGCGAATACGGCGTGCCTGCCGAGATCATCGTGGGCATCATCGGCGTGGAGACCATCTACGGCCAGCAGATGGGCAGCTTCCGCGTGATGGACGCACTGGCCACGCTGGCCTTCGATTTCCCCTCGGCCCACCCGCGCGCGCAGGAGCGCACCGAATTCTTCCGCCGCGAGCTGGAGCAGTTCCTGAGCCTTGCCAACCGCAGCAACACCGACCCCTTCGAGCCGCGCGGCAGCTACGCCGGCGCCATGGGCCTGGGCCAGTTCATGCCGTCGAGCTGGGTGCGCTACGCCGTGGACTTCGACGGCGACGGCCGCGTGGACCTGTTCAAGAGCCCGGCCGACGCCATCGGCTCGGTGGCCAACTACTTCCGCGGCCACGGCTGGACGCCCGGCATGCCCACGCACTACGCCGTGCAGTTCGACCCGGCCCGACTGCAGCTGGACGAGCTGCTGGCCCCCGACATCCTGCCCACCTTCAGCGCCGCCAGCCTGCAGGCCAAGGGCGCGGTGCTGGACGCGGCCGGCGCGCAGCACGCCGGCCCGCTGGCATTGGTGGAACTGCAGAACGGCGCCGAGGCGCCCAGCTACGTCGCGGGCACGGAGAACTTCTACGCCATCACGCGCTACAACTGGTCGAGCTACTACGCGATGGCCGTGATCGACCTGGGCCGCGAAGTGGCCCGCGCCCTGCCATGAACCATGCGCGCCGCCGCATCCTGGGCCTGCTGCTGGCCGCCTCCGCGCCGCTGACCTGGGCGCAGGCCCCGTCTACCCCCGCCAGCGCCGAAACCCTGGCCGCGCTGTTCGAGGACGAGGGCCTGCGCGCCTACTACCGCACCCCGGCGGGCCGTCTGGCCGCCCGCGAAGTCCCAGCCGCGATCACGGCCGCGCACGCCGCACTGGCGCAGCACCTGCAGGCCCAGGCCCGCGCTTGGCAGCAGGCCGCCGTGGAGGGCGCCGAACCCGCGCCGCCCGCACCCCGCCCGCCGCGCGACGGCCATGAACGCATGGCGGGCGAACTCCTGCTGCTGATCGCGCCGCAGTCCACCTACGCCGAGGTGGTGCAAGCCAAGATGAAGGCGCTGGACGCCATCGAGCCGCACTGGCCCGCCGACTCCACCCGCGCCCAGCAGCGCGCCTGGCGCCAGCAGGTCAACGCGCGCATGTGCGCCTTCGAGGCGCCCGAAGCCATGCCCGTGCTGGCCCAGGCCCTGGCCGCCCGCCTTTCGCAAGCCGACCTGCAGACCGTGCTGGACGCCGAGCGCACGCCAGCACGCGCCGCCCAGCGCGCGCTGGCCGGACAGGCGGCCCAGGCCATGCAGCAGGATGTGCAGGCTTGGCAGTCCAAGGAACTGATGCCGGAGCTGCAGCGCCGCTTGCGGGACAGCGCGGAATTACAGTAAAAATGGCCTCCAGCGCTTATGCAGCAAGCGCTGGAAGCTCATCTTTCAATAGCGCTGCATCTGGCAGCTGTGCGGCTGCTGCGCCTGCGCCGCGCTGATCTGCCGCACCACGCGGAAGCCGTAGCCCGAGCCTTCCACGTCGAACTTCACGCCCGGCGCGCCCTTCCTGTCCATCACGCCCACGGCCAGCGCCTGCTGGAACTGGTGGTCCGCCGCGCGCATGCTGCCGCCCTGGCCGAAGAGCTGCACATTGGCGTTCTCCAGCTGGCGGGCGATGGCCACGGTGTCGGTGCTGCCGGCGCGTTCGATGGACTGCGCCAGCGCCTCCACCATGAGCTGCATGCGCATGTGCACGTAGTCGTCCTGCGGCTTGGGAAAGCGCTGGCGGAAGGACTGGTAGAACGCCTCGCTCTGCGCGCCCGGCACGTTGGGCAGCCAGTCGGCCACGGCCACCACCTTGCCGATGCCGGCATCGCCGATGGCGGCGGGCGCGCCCATGGCGTTGCCGTAGAAGGTGTAGAAGCTGCCCTCGTAGCCCACCTCGCGCGCGGCCTTGACCAGCAGGGTCAGGTCGTTCCCCCAGTTGCCCGTGACGACCGCCTGCGCGCCGCTGGCCTTGATCTTGACGGCGTAGGGCGCGAAGTCCTTCACGCGGCCGATGGGGTGCAGCTCCTCGCCCACCACGGACACGTCGGGTCGCTGCGCGGCGAGCTGCTTCTTGGCCTCGCGCAGCACGGCCTGGCCGAAGCTGTAGTCCTGGCCGATGAGGTACACGCTTTTCAGGGCCTTGTCCTCGCGCATCACCTCCATCAGCGCGGCCATGCGCATGTCTGCATGGGCGTCGAAGCGGAAGTGCCAGAAGCTGCACTTCTCGTTGGTGAGGATGGGGTCCACCGCCGAGTAGTTGAGGAAGATCACGCGCTTGTTCGGTTCGCGCTCGTTGTGCTTGTTGATGGCCTCGATCAGCACCGCCGCCGTGGCCGACGAATTGCCCTGCAGGATGACCTGCGCGCCATCGTCGATGGCCGCGCGCAGCGCCGACAGCGCCTCTTCGTTCTGGCCCTTGCTGTCGTAGCGCTCCACGGCCAGGGGGCGCGCGCCGCTGGGCAACTGCACACCGCCGCGTGCGTTCACACGTTCGGTGGCCCAGTAGATGTTGCGGTACACGGCTTCGCCGGTGTTGGCGAACGCGCCCGACAGGCTTTCGACGAGCGCCATCTTCACCGGCTTGGGCTGCTGCTGCGCCGGCGCGGCCATGGCAAAAACAGAGAGACCTAATGCCGCGACGGCTGTTTTCAAGCCCTGGGCGCGCAATTTATTCATGCAATTTTTCCCTTGAAAAGCGACGCCGCCGCACACAACTCCTGGGCATGCGGCAACCACGTCGAGCGCCGCGCAGTGTATAGGAGTTACCCCATGATCTTCGCCCCCGTGATCCGCCGTGCCGCATATGCCCAATCCCCCCGTTCCGCCGACCTGGCGCTGCAGCGCTTTCTGATGGGCGCGCTCGCCACCCCCCCGGCCTCCGCAGGCTGCTCGGTGACCCAGGACGAAAAGACCACCACCTTGCAACTCGACGTGCCGGGCCTGGCGCGCGAGCAGCTGGCCATCCACATCGAAGGCAATGTGGTGCGCGTGAACAGCGTGGAAGGCGCCCCCCGCCAGGTGCAGCGCGCCTGGGAACTGGCCGCCGACATCGACGCCGCCAAGAGCAGTGCCAAGCTGGAGAACGGCGTGCTGACGCTGACCCTGGCCCGCGTGGAGCCCGAAAGCCGGGCCACCACGCTGAGCATCCAGTGACGCTATTGAAAGAATAGCTGCCGGCGCCCGTCCCCATTGCGGCACGGGCGTTTTTTATTGTGTCTGGCGGTATTCGCTGGGGCTGCAGCCCACGTGCGCGCGGAAGGCGCGGCTGAAGTGGGCGCTGCTGCTGAAGCCCCAGGACAGGGCGATGTCCGTGACCGAGCGCGCGCTGCCGCGCAGGTCGCGCAGGCAGGCGTCCAGGCGGCGGCGCTGGATCATGGCGGCGAGCGTGTCCTCGTCGTCGGCCACCGCGTTGTACAGGTGGCGCTTGCTGCAGTTCAGGGCCTGGGCGATGCGGTCGATGCTCAGGCCCGGGTCGCCCAGGTGGCGGTCGATGTACTGCAGGATGCGGTCGCGCAGCACCTCGCGCTGCGACAGCGCGCTCTGCTGGCCGTTGCGCTCCAGCAGTGACAGCTGCACAAGGTGCGTGATCACGTCGGCCACGCCGTCGGCCGCCGCGTCGGACATGGTAGGCAGCTCGGAGAACGCGGCGCGCATGGTGTCCCAGGCCAGGCGCGACACGCCCGTGGTGCCCGAGAAGCGCTGCACCATCAGGTCGTCGAGCTTGAGCTTGCGCTCGGGCAACTGCTCCTTGGGAATCATCAGCACCATTTGGCGCACGCTCACAGGGTTGCTGACGGCGTAGGCGCGGGTGGTGTCGTACACGCTCCACTCGCCGGGCGAGAGCCACACCTGGCGCCCGTTCTGCTCGAAGCAGGCGCGCCCTTCGAGCTGCGCCACCACCTTGATGTAGGCGCGGTCGCTGCCGCGGATGAGGCTGGGGGTGCGCACCACGCGGTGGCGGCTCACGTCGAGCTGGCACAGGTTGACGTAGCCCGCCTGCCCCGAGGTGATGTGGCCCGCGAAGGCCTCGTCGCCAAAGGCGTCCGACTCCAGCCCGCCGATGAGCCGCCACACGGCGTCGCCCCACAGGTGCAGGCGGTCGCGCGGGGGCACGGCGTCGGTCGATACCTCGGTCAGGGAATGGGCCATGGGGTGTCGTCTCCAGTGCCGGGGATTATCGAACGTGGACTATTCCGTTGTCTCCCGAGGAAATCCGGGTAAACCCGCTGCCCCGTGCACGCAGGGGCAAGCGTTTTGTGCACGCTCGGCGCAGCAGGCCGGGCCACATGTTCCTACGATCAGCCCACGCCATCCAAGGAGACAACAACATGACGAACACAACGCACCAAGCTTCCAAGCGCCAGTGGATCAAGGGCGCCGCCGCCATGGGCGCACTGGCCGTCGCGCCGCGCCTGTGGGCGCAATCGGGCAACCCCGTGCGCATCGGCTATGCCATCGCCCGCACGGGCCCCTGGGCGGCGGGCGCCCAGGTGAGCCAGGAGCCCAACTACCTGCTCTGGGCCGAGCAGGTGAACGCGGCGGGCGGCCTGTCCGTCAAGGGCACCAAGCGCCCCATCGAACTCATCGGCTACGACGACCGCAGCGAGACGGAGACCTGCGTGCGCACGTATGAAAAGCTCATGGGCAGCGACAAGGTGGACTTGATCCTGCCGCCCTGGGGCTCGGGCGCCAACTTCGCCATCGCGCCGCTGGCGAATCGCCACGGCTACCCGCTGCTGGCGCCCACGGCGCTGTCGCGCAAGCTCATCGACATGAACCTGCCCTACTTCTTCTCGCTGCTGCAGCAGCCCGACAAGATGATGGGCGCGCTGGTGGACATGCTGGTGGCGAACAACGTGAAGACCGTCGCCATCGTCTACATGGACGACCTGTTTGGCCTGGAGAACTTCGCGGCGCTGAACAACGCGCTCAAAAAAACCAGCATCCAGGTGGTGGAGCGCAAGAGCTACCCGCTGGGCGTGAAGGACCTGGCGCCCGTGCTGCGCGGCATCAAGGACCAGAACCCAGACGCCTTCATCGGCATCACCTACCCGCCCGACACCATCCTGGCCAGCCGCCAGGCGCGCGAAGTGGGGCTGAACCCCAAGTTCTTCTACGCCTCGGTGGGCACGGCCTTCCAGCTCTACAAGAACGTGATGGCCGCCAATACCGAGGGCGTGA
>Ga0222424_100381_pt1 | contig 28265 bp, 29 predicted proteins | sample 2B2ome_FD_182468 | JGI IMG/M metagenome (GOLD analysis project Ga0222424, IMG submission 182468) | Enriched microbial communities from leaf-cutter ant dump, University of Wisconsin, Madison, United States - 2B200A (version 2) | ecosystem: Environmental > Terrestrial > Nest > Insects nest > Nest... | reverse complement strand
CAACAGGTGGCTTACTAATAGCCGGGTAGTACTGGTCCATATCTTTAACCCGTTGCGCCTGCTTTTCTGGATGGTAAAAAGGATGCCGGCTCCTATTGCAGCAATCAGGATCACGATAGCCAGCAGAAAGAGCTTCCATTCCAGTGCATAGTTATAGGCATACCGGTTACCGGAAAAATAATCAATGCCATGCTGCTGAAACAGGCAGTAAGCGATAGCGGCGCCGATCAGAGCGATGGTTCCGGCAGCTACACCGGACAGCCCGTTGAGCGAAATAAAACGCGAAGAGCGTTCCATCATCTGGCGTATATGCTGCAGATCCTCTTTTGGGTCGTTCATTTTAAAAAGTGCTTTGAGTTGCAAAGTTGTTGCATCCATGTTGAATGACCAAATTTATTTTCAAGAAGCCTTTTATGGCAGATTCAGTGGGCAAAGCTCCTGCTTTTGTTCCTGGTTTTTTGTTTCAGTTGGATCCGCTTCATACTCAAAAAGCTGGTGGGGTATGTTTGTGCGGCATTTAGTACCGTGGGATCGTCCGGCGTAACCATTTGCCCGCTGAAAGCTCCGCTTAGGGGCAGTTGATGGCAAAACGTACTTTTACCTGTCTGGCGTGCGCCGTTGACCAGGATAACAGGCGTGTCTGTTAACGCTCCCGTTATGGCTGCTGCAATATACCGCTGATACATCTTCGTAGCATTTACAGCACAAAGTACTTATTAATGGGTAAATTTTGTTCGTATTTTAAGCCCGGTGACCGGCGTGCGGTGCTAACACAGTAAATCAAAGGACGTAAGCCGGGGTCTGCCTCTTTTCGGTTATTTTTGCAGTCTATGGCGAACAATAGACAAAAAGCAAAAAAAGAAGAGCCCATCATCCTGGTAACCAATGATGACGGGATCGCTTCTGCCGGCATCCGCAACCTTGTGGAGGCGGTACGGGGGCTTGGCAAAATTGTGGTAGTAGCGCCGGATAAGCCGCAATCGGGCATGGGTCATGCAATCACTATTGGTCATCCGCTGCGTTTGTATGAAGTGGAATTGTTTGAAGGTGTGCGGGCTTTTTCCTGCTCCGGTACGCCGGTAGATTGTGTAAAACTGGCAGTGGACAAGATCCTGCACCGTAAGCCGGATATCTGTGTGAGCGGTATCAATCACGGCGCCAATCACAGCATCAATGTCATCTATTCGGGAACGATGTCTGCCGCTATGGAAGCAGCCATTGAAAGCATCCCGGCGGTTGGTTTTTCATTGCTGGATTACGGGGCAGAACCGGATTTTTCGGCCTCCAGGCATTATGCGCGGCTGATCGTGGAAAAAATGTTGCGTAAAAAGCAACCTCAGCATTTCCTGCTGAATGTAAATATTCCAAAAGCTGCACCCGGGCAACTAAAAGGCTATAAGATCTGCAAGCAGGCTTATGCCAAATACCAGGAGAAGTTTATTGAGCGGAAGGACCCCCACGGACGAAAATACTACTGGCTGACAGGCGAGTTTGTGAATTTTGATAAATCGAAGGACACCGATGTATGGGCGTTGGCCAATAATTATGTAAGCGTGGTTCCTGTGCAGTTTGACCTTACGGATTACAACCTGAAACAAAAACTGGAAAAAGACTGGGGAGAAACAAAATAATGCAGAACGGTTCCAGGTACTATATCATCGCAGGAGAGGCTTCGGGCGACCTTCATGGAGGTAACCTGGTAGCGGCGCTCAAACAACTGCAGCCGGACAGCCGGATCCGCGGATGGGGGGGAGATAAGATGCAGGCGGCCGGCATGGAGTTGGTTAAACACTACCGGGATCTTGCTTTTATGGGGTTCGTGGAAGTAGTGATGAACCTGAAGACCATCCTGAACAATCTTCGTTTTTGCAAGGAGGATATCCTGGCGTTTAAGCCGGATGTGCTGGTACTGGTAGATTATCCGGGCTTTAACCTGCGCATTGCCAAATGGGCAAAAGAGCAGGGGGTTAAAGTGGTCTATTATATTTCACCACAGGTTTGGGCCTGGAAGGAAGGGCGGGTAAAAATGATGAAACGCTGCATCGATAAAATGCTGGTGATCCTGCCCTTTGAAAAAGCATATTACCAGGATAAGTGGAACTGGGCCGTGGATTATGTAGGCCATCCGCTCATTGAAGAGATCGGCCGTAAAAAAAAGGCAGGGTCCGGCCTGGTTATCCATGATGCTGCCGGCATACCGGTAACCAAACCCATCATTGCCCTGTTACCGGGTAGCCGTAAACAGGAGATCGAAAAAAAACTGCCGGTGATGCTGGCGGTAAGCAGGGAGTTTCCGGATTACCAGTTCGTGGTAGCCCAGGCTCCGGCGGTAGAGGATGCATTTTATCAACAGTTTACCGGGCAATACCCCAATGTAAGCATTGTAAATAACCGTACCTACGACGTACTGTTGCAGGCTACTGCCGCCCTGGTAACCTCCGGAACGGCAACGCTGGAAACAGCATTGTTCGGGGTACCGGAAGTGGTTTGTTATAAGGGTTCTGAAATCAGCTACCAGATCGCAAAGCGCGTGATCAGTATCAAATATATTTCGCTGGTGAACCTGATCATGGATAAACCGGTGGTAAAAGAATTAATCCAGGGGGAGATGAATACTGCAAATATCATTACAGAACTAACAGCCCTGTTATTTGATGAGCAGCGGAAGACGGTTTTGAAAAAAGATTATGAAGAGCTGCACCGGATCCTGGCCGCGGAAGGAGATGCCTCCCGGAAAGCAGCGGCTATTATTGCCGGGTTCAGCGCATCAGCAGCCGTACAATGATGATGATGATCGCGATCAGAAACAATAATATGCTCAGCCGGTTAATACCATGCATATAGCCTACCCACTTGCTTTTGGGTGTATTCGGATCTTTTTTCTTTAAGAACAAGTACTGTGCTATTTGATCCCAGATGCCCATTTTTCGAACAGTTTTAAAACACAAAGGTACGGTTATTAGCGGTGGGCGGTCAGAGAATGAGCTTTGAGAGTTGAGCCCGAAACTTCGGGGGAACATTGAGTTTGTGTTCCGAAGTCCCCGAAGCGGTTTCAAACAGGCACACAGGCAATGAAGCAGAACAAACCTAAGCCAGGGACCGGTTTCACCAGGTATGAAAACGGACCGGGCCGGAAACAGCAAACCAGAAACAAAAAACGGAACTAACGACTGATAGCGGATTTCTCGCAGCAATCTTTCAAACATATCAGGGTTAAAACTTATTTTTGCGGCCTATGGCAACGGATAGCAATAAATTTCAGGCGATTATATCGCATTGTAAAGAGTACGGGTTTATTTTCCCCAGCAGTGAGATCTATGACGGATTACAGGCCGTATATGATTATGGCCAGTGGGGAGCAGAATTGAAAAAAAATATCAAGGATTATTGGTGGAAGTCCATGACACAGATGCAGGACAATATTGTGGGCATTGATGCTGCGATTTTCATGCATCCTACTACCTGGAAGGCAAGCGGACATGTGGATGGATTTAACGATCCGATGATCGACAATAAGGATAGTAAAAAACGTTACCGGGTAGATCACCTGATCGAATCGCATACAGACCTGTTAAAGGCTGATGGTAGGGAGGAGGAAGCGGCAGCGATCATTTCAGAAATGGAGAAGGCAGATGCGGCGGGCGACCTGATAGCGCTGAAAAAGATCATAGATGATAACAAGATCAAATGCCCCGTTAGCGGTACGGCAAACTGGACGGATATCCGTCAGTTCAACCTGATGTTCTCTACCGAGTTCGGATCTACTGTTTCGTCCGAGGATGAGAATAATAAAGTGTACCTGCGCCCGGAAACGGCCCAGGGGATTTTTGTGAATTTTCTCAACGTACAAAAGACCGGCCGGATGAAAATACCTTTTGGTATTGCGCAGATCGGTAAGGCGTTCCGGAACGAGATCGTGGCCCGTCAGTTTATCTTCCGCATGCGGGAGTTTGAGCAGATGGAGATGCAGTTCTTTATAAAACCGGGAACTCAAAAAGAATGGTATGAATACTGGAAACAGGAGCGTTTAAAATGGCACCTGGAGCTGGGCATTCCGCAAACGGAATACCGCTTTCATGACCACGTAAAGCTGGCGCATTATGCAGATGCTGCCTGCGATATTGAGTACAACTTCCCCATGGGCTTTAAGGAGCTGGAAGGTATTCATAGCCGTACGGATTTTGACCTCAGAAATCATCAGGAGTACAGTAAAAAGAAGATGCAGTATTTCGATAATGATATCGATCCCGAAACCGGGAAGCCGATCGGGAACTATATCCCGTATGTGATCGAAACATCGATAGGCCTGGATAGGATGTTCCTTTCCATGATCTGCGCTGCCTATACAGAAGAAGACCTGAGCACGGCGGAAAAGCAGGACAACCGTGTGGTATTGAAATTGCCGGCTAAATTAGCACCGATCAAATTAGCGGTGTTCCCGTTGCTGAAAAAAGACGGGCTGCCTGAAATAGCCAAAGAGATCATGGCTAAACACCGCGGCGCGTTTAAATGTTTCTATGAAGAAAAAGACGCCATCGGTAAGCGCTATCGCCGTATGGATGCGCTGGGTGTGCCGTTCTGTATAACCGTAGATCACCAGACAAAGGAAGATCAGACGGTTACGATCCGTCACCGCGATAGCATGGAACAGGAGCGGATCCCTATCGAACAGATTGCAGAGATGGTGGCTAAAGCGATACTGTAAATAATAATAAACAGATCAGGAAATGCGAAGTGTGCACTTCGCATTTTTTTTTGGACAAGGGCGGCTTCTGTATTGGCGGCCCGCGCATTCCGGCAACTGATGTTAAATACAGGGGCGGGATGTGTTCGTTACGTAACTTAGTACCTGGTAGCGCTCATCAGCGCTATCATAGAAATTGTTGCGCTTCTGCGGCTTTGTGACAATGGTAAAAGAATACCGTGGTTTTGCGGCATAAATCAAATAACTTTTATGGCTTTTTATGATCTTTCAAAAGCAGACAGGGATCTCCTGGTTGCAACGATTAACGGTCAGTTGCAAGATGCGATTCTTGCGGGGCAAAGCAAAACCTGCTTGCATTATTTTAATGATGCGGATACCTATATCCGTAAAACAGCTTACCTGGCAACAGGGCGGCATTATTTTGCGGCGCCGGACCTGCAACCTCCTGTTTTAAAGATGCTGGAACAGCTGGCGCAGCATAAAAGTTTTTATGTGCGGCAAACGGTAACAAATGCAGCAGGAGAGATCGGCAAAAAAGATTTTAATATAGTTCAGCCATTTTTCGATAAAGGGTTATTTGATGAGCACCATTCTGTACGGAACGCGGTTATCGGATCGGTTAAAAAAATGGGAGAAGTGAACCCGGTACCGGTGCTTCAATGGGCAAAAGGGTACCTGCATCATGATGATAAGGAGATCCGCCGGGAGATATGTCATGGCATTGAGTTGCGCGGCCGCAAACATCCGCAGGATATTTTACCGCTGTTAAAGGAACTGGAGTTTGATCAAACGGCCCGGGTGCGTAATACCCTGGTACATGTGCTGGGACAGATCGCCTATAAAAAGGGATGCCTGGCCATTGTACTGGCCGATCTGAAAACCTGGAAGAATACGGCGTTGGTGGCGGATGCCCTGGAAGAGATCATTGACGTGCACGACCGGTATAAAGATTTTGCGGTGCTCACGCAGGATGAAGCCAGGGCAATAGTGGCAACATATTTTAAGCTGTAAGCAAGTGCGCTCTTAAACGTATTGCCGGCATGAACCTGGCGAAGACCTGCCTTCTGGTTGCCTGTTTTTCAGCAGGCTCAATATGATCATCGGCAGGACTCTTGATACAGCGTCCCATTCCGGCAACACGGCAGTACCAACGGAATATAGAAGCCTTTATGTGCAATCCGTCTGCCTTGCCATGCTGCCGGTTTCTTATTATCTGAAACAACTAAGCCATACGTGGCTCGGGGATGACGGCTTCCGGGGTGTTGGTGTCAGCAACGACCAGGGCTGCCGGCTGCTTCTTCCTGCCGTAGGTAATATACAATGCGGCGGCTGTAAATAATAATGCGCCCACAATATTACCCAGTGTTACCGGAATCTGGTTATACAGCCACCAGTCTGCAATACTTACCGGGGCACCCAGCATGATTCCTTCAGGGATTACAAACATATTTACAACGGCGTGTTCAAAACCCTGTGCAAAGAACATAAATACGGGGATCCAGGCGGCCAGGATCTTGCCAATGACGGAGGAGGAGGTAAGTGCCAGTACCACACCCATCGTAACCATCCAGTTACACAAAATCCCTTTGGTAAAAGCTGTAGCAATACCTGCGCTGCCCAGCTGTCCGTAACCAATGGTCTTCGCTTCAGCGATCTTTATAATTGCCGGTATCAGTGGCGAAGTGTGGGTTTGCCCAAAGCTGGTTACTGATGCCCAGAAAAGGAATGCATAAACCAGTGCTCCAAATAAGTTGGCGCCATAAACGACGGCAAGGTTGCGCAGCAGTACGGACATGGGCAGTGTTTTATGAAAATAGGCCGCCGGAAGTAAGGCAAAGCTTCCGGTAACCAGTTCCAGCCCCATCAGCACCACTACCACAAAACAAATGGGAAATAACAGCGCCCCTATAATGGGTACGCCGGTTTGCGTGCTGCCTGTAACGGCAAGCGTGGTACCAATGCCCAGCAGCATGCCGGACAGGGTGCCTCTTACAAAAAGATCAGTCGTGTTTAGCCGGCCCTTGTCGGTTCCGGACTGGATCATCAGGGCAATAACTTCCGCGGGTTTCTTGTAATCCATAATTTAAGTTTTTGTTGAGTAAGGGGTTTGCTGTTTATGATTTATAATAAGTGCGTTTAGAATTTATAACCCAGACCAACGCCAACGTTCCATTTTCCATCGGCGCTGGCTGTTTTGGCATTATAGTACAGGGGCACCTGCAGGGCCAGGTGCTTATAAGAAGCGCTGAGGCCGAAACCGAGGGAGGGTGTGATCGTTGCATTTTTTGAAGCATTGGGCGCAACCTTGTCTTCTTTAATACGTAAAGAAGGCAACATGCCCAGGCTGATACAAAAGGGCTTGTGTGTCCATTTAACGGCCGGCCCGCCAAAGTTTAAAAAAGCGCCCTTGTCAACATAACCGGCAACGGCCATGCCATCCCAAAGGGAAGCGCTGGTTTTGGGAGTGGTTGTTTGAGCGGTAATGGCTTTTGTCAGCAGCAGGATGGCGGCCAGTGTACAGAGTTTGTTTTTATTGTGGTTCATATTCGATGGGGGTTGATGAATGAGGTGTAAGAATGGAGGCTACATTGATGAAAATATTTCCTTCGTGTACTTTAACGGGATAGGTTTTGATGGCACTACAGGCTTCATCATTCAGGCACTGCCCGTTTTTTAGCGAGAAGGTCTTTTTGTGAAACGGGCAGGCCACCTTAGGTTCGCCCTGCTGTGAGCCCAGCATGCCCCGGCTTAATGCCATCTGTTTTTTATGGGGGCACAGGTTTTGGGTGGCATACCATTCATTGCGGTGGGTAAAATAATAAAGAGCGATCTGCTCTGTTCCATACTGCACGCACACGCCTCCGTTGTGCGGCATGTCTGTAGCCTTACAGGCATAGATCCAGTTGTTTTTATCCATAAAAAAATGTTTGAAAAAAATTACCACTCTGCGGCTTTCTTTTGCGCGCGGAGGGGTTCAAATACGATGGTGGGATCTTTGGCTTCAGGGGCATTGATAAAATGCGTAAAGCGCTTCCGCAGCTCAGGGGTTTCCACGGCCTTTTTCCATTCGCATTCATAATGATCTGCGAGCGTTTGCATCTGCGCTTCCAGTTCGGCGGCAATGCCCAGGCTGTCGTGCACGACCACATTTCGCAGGTAGTCGATACCGCCTTCCATTTTATTGAGCCATGTGGCGGTGCGTGTAAGGGGATCGGCTGTTTTAATGTAGAACATCAGGAACCGGTCGATGTACCGGATACAGGTCTCGGAGTCGATATCGGCAGCCAGCAGCAAAGCATGCTGCGGCTTGGAACCACCATTGCCACAAACATACAGGTTCCAGCCCTTTTCAGTAGCAATAATGCCAAAGTCCTTAGACTGGGCCTCCGCGCACTCACGGATGCAGCCGGAAACGGCAGATTTGATCTTGTGCGGGGCTCTCAATCCCTTATACCGGTTCTCAACACGTACAGCAAAACTCACACTGTCGTGCAGGCCAAAACGGCACCAGGTGGAGCCTACGCAACTTTTTACGGTACGCAGGGCCTTTCCGTAGGCATGACCGCTCTCAAAACCTGCAGCGATCAGTTCTTCCCAGATCAGGGGAAGGTCATTTAGGTGGGCGCCGAAAAGATCGATCCGTTGTCCACCGGTGATTTTAGTATAGAGGTTGTATTTTTTGGCAATGGTTCCAATAACAATGAGCTTTTCAGGTGTGATCTCCCCGCCGGGGATACGGGGTACAACAGAGTAGGTGCCCCCTTTTTGAATATTGGCTAAAAAGCGGTCGTTGGTATCCTGCGAGGTTGCGCTTTCATTTTTGATGATCAGTTCGTTCCAGAGGCTGGCCAGGATGGAGCTTACAGCCGGCCGGCAAATTTCACAGCCATCACCCGTGCCAAGGGAGTCCAGCACTTCATCAAATGAATGCAGCTCTTTGATCCGGATGATATCATAAAGCTCCTGCCGGGAGTAGGCAAAGTGTTCGCAAATGATATTGCGTACAAGCTTGCCCTGTTTTTTTAGCGTGGCATTGATAATATCTTTTACCATCGGCGTGCATCCGCCGCAGCCCGAACCGGCGCCGGTACACTTTTTTACCGCATCAAACGATTCGCAGCCGTTTTGAACAACAGCATCTTCAATGCCCTGTTTTTTTACACCCTCGCAACTGCAGATCAATGCGCTGGCAGGAAGCTCAAAATTGTCCGGGGCATTTGGGGTATCGCCCGATGCCCTGATCAGGCCCGCCGGATCGGATGGAATGGTTAATTTGTTGGCACAGATCTGCTGTAATTTATTATAGGCTTCCGCATCGCCTACCAGGATGCCGCCCAACAGCTCCGTTCCATCGTTGGAAACGTTGATGCGCTGATAAATACCTTTGTGGTTATCGTGGTAAACAATGGAGCGGGCGTCTTCATTGCCAATAAAGGGGTCACCAAAGCTGGCCACGTCAATACCGATCAGTTTCAGCTTGGTGCTCATATCAAATCCCCCGAATGCCCGGGTACCTCCGGTTAGCTGATGCACTGCCACTTCTGCCATTTCATAACCCGGAGCTACCAACCCGTAAACGGCACCTTCGTGAACAGCGCATTCGCCAATGGCGTAAACAGAAGGGTCGCTGGTCTGCATATGGTCGTTAACGGAAATGCCGCCCCTGTGGCCGATATGGAGCCCGATCTTTTTGGCCAGCTCATCGCGGGGCTTTATACCGGCAGAAATGACCAGCATGTCTGTACTCAGGATGCTGCCATCGGTAAACATAAGCCCGGTGATGGTTTCGTTACCCAGGATCACTGCCGTATTCTTTTGGGTATGGGTGGTAATACCCAGTGCCTTTAGTTTTTCTGTAAGCACGTGAGAACCGCCATCGTCGATCTGGCGCGGCATCAGGCGGGGGGCAAACTCAACAACATGGGTATTGGGGATGCCAAGATCCAGCATTGCTTTTGCCGCTTCGAGACCTAAAAGTCCGCCACCGATAACGACAGCAGATTTTGCAATCTTTGCGTGCCGCCAGATCAGGTTCAGATCCTCGATCGTACGGTACACAAACACGCCATGTTTATCGATCCCCGAGATCTGTGGTACAAAGGCTGCAGAGCCCGTGGCAAATACCAGGTAATCGTAGGAGAACTGTTTCCCTTCAAAAGAAGTGACGGTTTTCTGAGCGCGGTCTACTTGGGTAACGGGGTCTCCGAGATGGAGGTTGACATTATTTTCTGCATACCAGCCCATCGGCTTCATACACAGATCCTGTACCGTTTTACCTGCGAAATATTCGCTCAGATGTACACGGTCGTAGGCGGGGAGGGTTTCTTCCCCGAACACCGTAAGTTCGAGGTCCTCAATTTTTTGGCCTACCAGTTTTTCGCAGAATTTTTGGCCCACCATACCATTTCCAATAACAATAATTTTCATATCCTATTATTTTTTGAGCAAGAATGGCAGGCAATTATTATATATTATAAAAATATTAATATTAACTATTTAATATTTTATTATAACAATTATGAATCAAACTTACTGAAAATATATTTTATTTAACAATAAAAACTAAAAAATATTATTTTTACTATGAAATAAATTATATTTTAATATTTTTAATATAAATTATGGCTAAATTAATTCTTGTAGGAGCAGGGCCCGGCGACCCCGAGCTGATCACGTTAAAAGCGATCCGGGCACTTCGGGAAGCTGATGTAATATTATATGATGCATTGGCAAACGAGGAACTGTTGGTGCATACCCAAAATGTGGCCATCAGGCAATTTGTGGGCAAACGTTTTGGGTGTCATGCACTGAGTCAGCAGGAGATCAATGATCTTATAATCGCATACGGACGGCAGTATAAAAATATTGTTCGGCTAAAGGGAGGGGATCCGTTTGTATTTGGCCGTGCACAGGAAGAGATCGATGCGGCTGTTGCAGCAGGAATGGAGGTGGAGCTGGTTCCCGGTATTTCAAGTGCACTTGCAGTACCGGCAGCAGAACTGATACCGCTGACCTGCCGTGGGATCAACGAGAGTTTTTGGGTGGTTACCGGCACTACCCGGTCCGGCGGCATATCAAAAGACCTTTACCTGGCAGCACAGTCTTCTGCTACGGTGGTGATCCTGATGGCCATGAGCAAACTGGAGGCTATCGCGGATCTGTTTATAGCAGCCGGTAAAAGCGAAACTGCCGCGGCCATTATACAGGACGGCACCAGATGCAACTCCAGAATGGTGACCGGCAAAGTGAAAGATATTGCCTACCGTGCGCAGTACTCTGGATTGGAGAACCCCGCGGTCATCATTATCGGGGAAGTGGTAAACCTGAACCGGGACCTGGCCCGGCAGATAGCCGCCGGCAATCATACTGGTAACCTGGTACACTAAGGCCCTGACGCCCGCAGGGCCTGTATCCCTAAAATACATGGTGTGCTGCCGGTGCTGATTTGTGCCTGCGGGGCAGCTGGCTGTTATTTTTCTAACTTTATCGCATGAAACCGGAAATAGTAATTGAGTATTGTCCAAAATGTAAATGGCTCTTACGTGCGGCATATATAGCACAGGAATTGCTGACGACTTTTGAAGAGGATCTGAAAGGAGTGAGCCTGCGACCCAGCACGGTAAATGGCCGTTTTCAGATTGGTCTGAACGGCGAATGTATTTTTGACCGGAAGCGGGATGGCGGTTTTTGTGAAATAAAGGAGTTAAAACAGATGGTGCGGGATCGCGTGTGCCCGGGCAGGGACCTGGGGCATAGCGACCGCAAAGCGCAGAATGTGCCGGAGCCGTAGGGTGGCAGATCTTTGTGTTCATTATAAAGCTTCTTTATAATAAGGAGGAGAAGAAAATTGGAGGAAAGTAAATCAATGAAAAAAGACAGCAGGAATACAGCGGTTACTGAACAGTTTCTGTACCGCATGTGCATGCCGGAATGGTGGCCCGCACTGGATGCGCATTGCAAAATCGTAAAATATAAAAAGGGTGCGGTCATTTTCAGAACGGGTGAGCCGGTAACGGGGATCTATTTTGTTGTGGAAGGAATGGTGAAAGTGCATAAGCGCTGGGAACAGGGCAAAGACCTGATCCTTCGTTTTGCCGGTGCTGACGATATCCTGGGACACCGGGGACTTTCTACGCACGCTGCGGTATATCCCGTGGGAGCTACTGCGATCACTTCCTGTACATTGTGCTTTGCGGATATGTCTTTTTTCAGGAAGACCCTGATGGTAAACCGGGGGCTGCTTTATGCCTTCATGATGTTTTTTGCAGATGAGCTGCAACTATCTGAGCAACGTATGCAGGAACTGGCCCATGTTCCGGTACGAAGACGCGTGGCAAAAGCGATCCTTGAAATACAGGCGAAGATCGGGATTGCCACAGATGAAGGGCCTGCGGTAACGATCAGCCGGCAGGACCTGTCTGCATATGTTGGAGCTACTTATGAAATGGTATACAAAATCCTGCTGGAATTTTCAGAACAGGACTGGATCCGCACCACAGGCAGGAAACTGGTCGTGTACAACGCGCTGGCTTTGGAGCTCGCTGCTGCGGGCCAATAACGGCCGGTCTTATACTTCAGGATTGATGCCCATGCGGCCCATATATGTTACAAATGCATCAGCATCATCGGGACTGAGTACCAGTTTCCTGTTCTGAACCGTAGTGATCAGCACTGCGCGGTCTCTCCGGGTCATATACCATTTCATCGTACCAAACTGCTTATTGCCGAATGTACCGTAATACCCGAACATGCCTCCGCTTCCGAATATCCGCCAGGACCAGCGCAACAGTTTTGGATCAATGACCGCCGCCGACCGCAGCGTAGTTAACAGGATGTGTTTGTTGCCAAAGGGCCGGCAGATGATCAGCGCTTCGTTATTGAGCTGGTATTTCTTTACAGAAAATCCATAGGGCATCAGTACCGCTAAAAAGCCTGCACCAGCCATACACAAAAGGGGCAGCAGGGGGCCGGCCGCTTTAAGGCTGATCCACATAGATGCCAGTACCACCAGCATCAGCACCACAACAAGTGCGGTTATGACTTTTGTAGCCTTATCGTAGGATGCGCTAAACTCCATAAGATCTGTTTTAATTAGACGATTTAATGTTTTTGCAGGCTTTTTTCAGCACCCGGCCGGCATCCGGTTTTAAAACGTTAACAGCAACGGGTAAAGCAACAGCCGGTAAATGATCTCTGCAAGGATCAATGCAGCTGCAAAAAGCACATAGTGGATGACCTTCCGGGCATGCGCTGCCGTCCGGAAGCCGTTTACCAGTAATACGATGGCACAGACAAAAAATGCCATCATCAGCAGGCTTATGATTGTTGATATCCACAATGTGGCACCGGATAATGCCTCCAGGTGGTTGGTTTTGACTGCCCGAAGGATCTGATCCATTGCGGTTTTTATAAAAGGAAGCTGAAGGATCAGGATGCCCAGGGTTAACGGAATGCGGTGGATCAGGGTGGCATTCAGCATGTCGATGATCCTTGTTTTGGGATTGATGGCCTTGCCCAGGCCGGATAGCAGCGCGCAAACCAGCAAGGTGTAAACAATGGCTTCGGTTAATGCCCCGGCCAGGGACAGGTCCGCTTTGGGCGATACATGATAAACTCCATCATTGGTTTGCCCGGCCCACCAGAACAGCAATACGGAAAGCAGCAGGGTAACGATCCCGGCAATTGCCAGATCCCTTTCCGGGTAACGCTCAAAGGGATTGAAAACAGTTCTCCAGTTTTTAGACATTATGGGGTCATTTTTTTTATTTTTTCGATCATATCATCCATTTTATTACGCATCGTAGGATAGCTGATCCCCGCCTGCTTGGACATTTCCTTGATGCTGCCGCTGGCCAGGAAAAATTCCATGATAAAATCCTGTTCCTCCCGGCTCAGTTTCAGATAAAGGGGGAGCGTATAATTGCCGTTTACTTCGGTGGAACAGACCTCGCACCGGAGCTGGCTTACCTTTAAGGAATGCTCACAGCTGGGGCAATAAATAGGAAGTTTCATTTATTAAAGTTAATATATTTTTTAATAAAATTAAAAATATATTCAATAAAATGAAAAACAGATTAAAAGAACCTATATGATTTATAATTGCAGGAAGAGGGGATTCTTACAATGTTATACGGAGTCCATCAAAGGCGAGATTGCGACCCGGGGGAAGGCTGGCCTCTACTTCCCGGTGAAACCCCATCTGGTGGGAGATATGGGTATAATAGGCCTGCGGGATTTGCAATTCATCGGCGAGCGCAATGGCCTCTTTTAAGGTAAAATGGGACACATGCGGCTCATGGCGAAGGGCATTCAGTACCAAAACCTTTGAACCACGTATCTTTTCCTTGGAGGCACTGTCGATCCGGTTGGCGTCGGTGATATAGGTAAAGTCGCCAAAGCGGAAGCCCAGCACCGGCATGCGCATATGCCATACGGGGATGGGTTCGATCTGGAGGTCGCCGGTTTCAAAAACCGTTTGCTCATCAATATAGGTCAGGTTGATGGATGGTATGCCGGCAATCCGGTGCTCGCTGAAGGCATAGTCAAATTCCATCTTAACCCGGTTAAGGGTAGCTTCAGTAGCGAAAACCTCCATGGGTTTTTGCTGAAAATAATTAAAGGCGCGTACTTCATCCAGCCCCGCAATATGATCTTTATGGGAATGGGTGAGGAGGACGGCATCCAGTTTCTTCACAGAATGGCGTAACAGCTGGGTACGGAAATCAGGGCCGGTATCCACCACAAGGGTTGTTTCAGGCGATTGCAAAAGGATGCTTGAACGCAACCGCTGATCTTTTGGGTCCGGCGATTGGCACACTGCACAATCACAGGCAACCATCGGCACGCCGGAACTGGTTCCGGTACCCAAAAAAGTGATATGAAGGGGAGGATAAGACATGTTTGATGCAAAATAGGTCTAGTGCCCATGGAGTGGCATTATACATTCCGTGCTTCAGTTTTCGTGCTCGGGGTCATCTGCTGTTGAGTTCTCCACTACTTCCGCATACAGTTTCCTGGAGCTATCATCCAGCAATGCAGGATCAATATCCAGTTGCGGAATGATCTCAAGGAGTGCGTTGATCCGCCCCTCCGTTTGCAAAAACTTGTTGAGCACCACTACTTTCTTGTTATCCAGGATGCAGTACCCGCTTTGAAAAGTGCCCCGTTCGTAGCGCAGCACATAGCCGCATTGCTCCGGGATCGTCTCCAGTTTATTCAGGGAATTTTGTGTGTACTTGATCATATCTGCTTATCAATAACAACAAAGATAACCTTCGTTTCCGGATTCTGGATCGGTAAGCCATTAGCGGTCAGAATCGGGAAGCCGGAATCGACCATCCGGCCCCAAAGCTTCGGGGGCGCATCCAGAATCCCGGAGGAACTTTATCCCGGTGGCAATCGGGAAAACCTGAAACCTTTTCCTAACTTTGACGGCAACTTAAAAAATGGCAAACGTCCGCAAAATTATCAACGACCCTGTTTACGGGTTCATTACGATCGATCACCCGCTGTTACTGGCCATTATATCCCACCCGTTTTACCAGCGCTTAAGAAGTATCCATCAGATGGCATTTGCCCACCTGGTATATCCGGGAGCGGTTCATACGCGTTTGCTGCATTCGCTGGGTGCTTATCACCTGATGTGTACCGCGCTTCAGGAATTAAAGGGAAAAGGCGTTGCCATAACCCCGGAGGAGGAGTTGGGTGCTAAAATAGCCATACTGCTGCATGATATCGGTCACGGCCCTTTTTCGCATGCGCTGGAGCATGAGCTGATCCCGGGCGTGCATCATGAAAAGCTCTCACTCGCAATCATGCAGGAGCTTAACCAACAGTTTAACAATCAGTTAGAAATTGCTTTAGCTATTTTTACAGACTCCCATCCCAAACGGTTCCTGCATCAGTTGGTTTCCGGTCAGCTGGATGTAGACCGTATGGACTACCTGAACCGGGATAGTTTTTTTACCGGGGTGGCTGAGGGAGTGATCGGGTACGACCGTATATTAAAAATGCTGGCGGTACACCGGGACAACCTGGTGGTGGAGGAGAAAGCCATCTATTCTATCGAAAAGTTCCTGCTGAGCAGGCGGCTGATGTACTGGCAGGTATACCTGCATAAGACCGTGGTAGCCGCTGAAAAAATGCTGGTAATGATCATTCGCAGGGCAAAAGAACTGATCGCCCGGGGCGTCAGCGTAAGGGCAGCCACAGATGCGCTGGAGCATTTTTTGCATTATGGCGCGGCTAATACGGAGGACCGGCACCGGTTACTGCTGGATTTTTGCAGCATGGATGATCATGATATGGCGGCCACCATTAAGAACTGGAGCCGGCATCCGGACAAAGTGCTCTCCTATTTGTGCCAGGCATTGGTAGAGCGCCGGATTATGCGCATCCGCTTACAGGCCCAGCCTTTTGAAGAAGCGTTTCTGTTGGATACCCGGAGGGAGATGGCCATCAAATTAGGGATCACCGAAGATGAGGCCGCCTATTTTGTTTTTTGGGGTGAGGCCAGCAATAGTTTATACAATCCTAAAAACGAGGCCATTACCATTCTTTATAAAGATGGGCTTTTAAAGGATATTTCGGAAGTTGACAATGCACTGATTAATGTAAAAACAACGATGCCTGTTAAAAAATATTACATTTGTTCATTTAGGAATCATTAAAATCATTCGTTTTAGAGTATGACATTTACTGCTTCGCAGATTGCTGCAATGATCAATGGCCGTATTGAGGGAAACCCGGATGCTGCCGTTGGCAACTTTGGAAAGATAGAAGAAGCCCGGGAAGGCCAGTTGAGTTTTCTGGCAAATCCCAAATATGAAGAATACCTGTACGAAACCAAGGCCAGTATCATTATTGTAAATGAAGCACTGGAGCTAAAAAGAACGGTTACTGCTACGCTCATCCGTGTTAAAGATGCCTATTCTGCCTTTGCTGCCCTGCTGGGAAAATACCAGGAGATCGTACAGCAGCAATTGAAAGGCATCCAGGAACCTTCCTACATTTCAAAAACAGCCCGCTATGGTGCCGATGTGTTTATAGGCGCTTTTGCATACCTGGGAAACAATGTAAAGGTTGGGGATCATACAAAGATCCATCCCAATGCCTATATCGGTGATAACGTAGCTATCGGCGATCATTCCATCATTCATGCCGGTGTAAAGGTTATGCATAACTGCGTTATCGGCAATCATGTTACCATTCATGCCGGAACGGTTATTGGTAGCGATGGTTTTGGATTTGCGCCGCAGGCGGATGGCACATTTGCCAAAGTGCCCCAGATTGGGAACGTAGTGATCGAAGATCATGTGGAAGTTGGGGCCAATGCCACAATTGACCGGGCAACCATCGGCTCCACCATCATCCGGTCCGGAGCCAAGCTGGATAACCTGATCCAGATCGCACACAACGTTGAGATCGGCAACAGCACCGTGGTAGCAGCACAGGCCGGCATCAGCGGTAGTACCAAGGTTGGTAAAGGGGTAATGATCGGCGGTCAGGTGGGTATTGTAGGGCACCTGCACATCGGCGACGGAGCCCGCATCAATGCCCAAAGCGGGGTAAGCAAAAATATTGAGCCCGGCAAAGCGGTAACCGGCTCTCCGGCATACGACTACACTGCAGCGCTCAGAAGCCAGGCCCTGAACCGCAGGCTCCCGGACCTTGAAAAACGCATGAAGGAACTGGAAGACGAACTCAACCGCTTAAAAAGAGAAGGATAACCGGATCCGCCTGCCTTACAGGATTACTACCGTTCATTATTGCGGCCCATTGATTTTATAAATATATTTGCGCCCACAAATTACATACATGGATAATCATTTCAACCCCGACAAACAACATACACTGAAACAACCGGTTAGCATCAGCGGAACCGGTTTGCATACCGGCGTGCTGGCAGATGTGACCCTGAAGCCGGCAAATGCGGGTTTTGGTATTCAGTTTCAACGGGTTGATTTGCCAAATAAACCCATTATCAAGGCAGATTGTGACCTGGTTACCGATACCAGCCGGGGAACCACACTGGAATCGAACGGGGCCAAGGTAAGTACGGTAGAACACCTGCTGGCCGCCCTGGTAGGAATGGGAATCGATAATGTCCTGATCGAGATCAACGGACCAGAGGTACCCATTAAGGATGGCAGTGCGATGGCGTTTATTGAGATCATTGAAGAAGCGGGGGTAGAGGAGCAGGATGCGGCAAAATTATGGTACTCCATCGATGAAAATTTATACCTCACCGATGAGGATAAGCGTGTGGAAATGGTGATTATGCCGGCACGCGAATATCAGATCACAACCCTGATCGATTTTAATTCACCCGTATTGGGCACCCAGCATGCCGAATTAAAAACGATGCGGAATTTTAAGGAGAAGATCTCCAGGTCCCGTACGTTCTGTTTTTTACACGAGCTGGAAATGCTGTTGCAGCACAACCTCATCAAAGGGGGGGATGTAAATAACGCGATCGTGGTGGTAGATAAGCCCATCGGGGATGAGGAATTAAGCCGTCTGAAAAAGATATTTAACAAGGATGATATCGAAGTAAAAAGCGAAGGGTACTTAAATAACCTGGAACTGCGCTTCCCCAATGAGCCGGCACGTCATAAACTGCTGGATATTGTAGGAGACCTGGCGCTGATCGGGTATCCGGTAAAAGGACGGGTTATCGCCAATCGCCCGGGACATAGCTCCAATGTACAGTTCGCCCGCCTGATCAAAAGACATATTAAGGCCAATAAACACCTCAAGGGTGTGCCGCATTATGATGCGAGCGTACCCCCGGTATATGACCTCCAGTATATAGAAAAAACACTGCCGCACCGTTTTCCGTTCCTGCTGGTGGATAAGATCATTGAACTGACGGACGAGCGCATTGTGGGCGTAAAGAACGTAACCTTTAATGAATGGTTCTTCCAGGGACATTTTCCCCAGAACCCGGTAATGCCGGGTGTATTGCAGATAGAAGCCCTGGCGCAATGTGGCGGTATCCTGGCCATTAATCTTGCCGGCGAGGGACAATACGATACCTATTTCCTCAAGATAGACAACTGCAAATTCAAACAAATGGTGCGCCCGGGCGATACCATGATCCTGAAGATGGAGCTGACTGCTCCCATCCGTCGCGGTATTTGTGAAATGCGCGGAACGGTGTATGTTGGAGGAAAAGTAGCTACCGAAGCGGATCTGGTCGCACAGATCGTAAAGCGGTAAAATTCCCTGCGGGGCAGGTACATGGTTGGCCGGTACCCGGAGCTGAATGCTGACTTCCCCGATTGATTGGGGTTAAAAGCAGACCGCTAAAAATTAATTCCTGTTTAAGGGCAATCGGGTATCCGATAGCTGACGGGCATCTGATATAATCAATGAAAAAGAAAGTTGCTACAATCCTGCTACTGCTCACCTTTTTATCAAAAATGCTTCTGGCACAAATTTGCGTCGGCTTAAAATATGATATTAATGGTACGCCTTTAAACGGATATTTTGATGCGCTGACCTATAACCCAAAGGAAAAAATAACGGGCATTTATTATTCTGACTCCTATGAAAACGGGTATTATTTTGATACGGATGGCCGGAAAATAACAGGACAGATTCGGTTTAAAGGCGACAAGATCTTTTTCAGGAGCGGAAAAACGGAATCAAGGGACAAGATCAGACCCCGCGAGATAAAGCAGTTCGTCATTGGCATAGACTCTTTTATCGCCATTTCGAACTATTATCATAATGAGCGGGAAAAAAAGGACTGGGAATATGCACAGTACATTACAACCATTGATGGATATACATTTGTGAAACACTATTATTTCCCTTCAGGTGTTGCGCAGCAGTACGGTGGTAAGCCTCCGGTTATTGAAACCTACCTTGTAAAAGCCGATGATAATGATACCTGGGAGCTGTTAAATGATAAGGGGACTGTACACAAAAGCCTGGAAAAGTATTTTCCACTGATTCCCAACATGGAAAAAAGATTTAAAAAGGCTCAATCGTCAAATGATGCAACATTATGCCTAATTAAAATGGCTGCGTATTATCATAATCAGCAAACGGTAACCCCCGTTTATTATGATCAATACTGGCAGGAGGTAAGAGACGCAGCTAAAGCTACTTACAGGGCAGAGATCCATGACCGGCATGATTCTATATGGACTTTTGACTATTACAGGGAACAGACGAAATTATTTTCAGCGCATTACAGCTCATTTTATCCCAATGTAAAGGAGGGGGAATTTAGTTCATATTATCCGGATGGGAAGATCAGGGAGATCATTTTGTATGAAAAGGATGAGCCAAAAGAAACCAAATTATTTGATGAGCGTGGCCGGCAGACCTATTATTATTTGACCGCGGCAAAACAGGGAAGCGCTAAAAAACGGAAAAAAGAGGAAACGGACGAGCGTATGATCCAATTTGCCTCGGTAACAAATACTGCAGGCGAAAATATCATTAGGGCGGGCAATGAAATGGTTGAGCATACCAGCATTGACCCCCTGGACGGATCTGTTTTTAATTATTTGTTTCAGAACGGAACACTCCTTACTGCCTACCGTTTACCGGGTAAGGACACCATATTCCAAACGGTAAACGGGGATCTTAATTTTAAGATGGCCCCACTTCAAAAAAAGTTCGACAACTATATGCTTACGAAGCAATATGAGGAAGCCCTGAGTGAAAATGCCCAGGGAACACTGCTGGTTTCAGTACTTATTGATCGCAAGGGCGCAGTAAGGTCCGGTAAAGTTTTAAATTCTATTCATCCGGAGATCGACAGCCTTGCAAGCAGATTTGTTAAGGAATATCTGTGCTCCGGGTATAAACTTGTTACCAATGTAAATAACAAAAAGCGGGCTGCGTTTTTTATTGAAACGGTCATCCCTTTTGAATTCGGCATCAACCGTTTTTACAGGAAACCGGTAAGGTACTACCATGACAATTTTAATTTCATGATGATGAATAATATGACGAATCGCATGATGATGAATAATATCAAAGTACCTGCACCACCCAGTTATCCCGGAAGATTTTAAAGGAAACGCCACAGAAACACTGAATATAGCAAAAACCGCTGTGTCTCCGCTCCTTTGCATCGTTGCGGGGAGCCTTTGCCGCTTTTCGAGAGACTCCTGCCGCAAACTGCCTTTTTAAATGTCGTTTTTACACAGCAGATCCGTTTGAACGCGATGCTATGTTTGCATTGTGATTGCAACGGATCTTAAACAATTAAAAAACGAATAAAATGAAAAAGACAAAAATCCTTTACTGGACCTTTACCGGACTGATCGTATTGCTGGATGGCGTTATGCCGGCACTTACCTCGCATACAGAACTGGCAAAACAGGGCATCAGTCATTTGGGCTATCCCGATTATTTCAGGGTTTTGCTGACCATTTTTAAAGTGTCGGGCGCCCTTGTGCTGGCCCTGCCTTTTTTCAGGGGACGTATCAAAGAATGGGCATATGCCGGTTTTACCTTTAACTTTATCAGCGCTGCTGTTTCGCATACGGTGATAGATGGCTTTGGCGGACAAACATGGTTTCCATTGATCGTTCTGGCGGTTTTGGGGGCATCCTATCATTACTATCACAAACTGCGTAAGGCAGAAGCGGCGCAAACCGCAAATGGCAGGTTGGCATACAGTCTCGGTTAGGCCGGCTGCATGGCCCAATCATGATCTTCATAAAAATCATCTTAAAAGAAAGTATAATGGAATCAACAAAAGTTACAGTAGCAGCAACAATCAATGCGCCGGTAGAAAAAGTATGGGAATACTGGACCGGGCCCGAGCATATCAAAAAATGGAACAGTGCTTCCGGCGACTGGCATACGCCCCGTGCGGAAAATGATCTCCGGGTAGGCGGGCATTTTTCTTCCAGGATGGAGGCGCGGGATGGCAGCATGGGGTTCGATTTCGGAGGCGTGTATGATGTAGTGGAAAAGCATGAGCAGATCGGTTATACAATGGGCGACGGCCGGAAGGTACAGGTCCTTTTTTCAGGTGATGCTAACAACACATCTGTTACCGAAACATTTGACGCGGAAAAAACAAATCCGGTCGAAATGCAGCAGGCCGGCTGGCAGGCCATTCTGGATAACTTTAAACGTTACGCAGAGGAACAATAAACAGGCCTGTAAAAGCAACAGTCTGATTGCCGAAAAGCATTCCCGGCCGGATCCTGTAAGGGGTCCGGCCGGCCTCATGGATACCCTTTCTGTACCCCGGGTAAAAAATATCGGCCAAAAGACGGGCGCAGACCCGTTGAAATACAATAGGGGAGCCGGTTTTAGCGCTTTTGACAGTTATACACATTTAGGGTAAATAATGCCTTAAAAACGGGTTTTTTTTCGTAAATTTGTAGACTACACAAGGAACATATATTAAAAATTTCAATATTATATGAGCGAAGAACTAAAGGACGTTGAAGCCGCTGCCTCCCCGGCATATGGAGCAGACAGCATACAGGTTTTGGAGGGGTTGGAAGCAGTGCGGAAACGTCCGGCCATGTATATCGGGGATATCGGTGTAAAAGGGTTGCATCACCTGGTTTACGAGGTGGTGGATAACTCGATCGATGAAGCGTTGGCTGGCTATTGTAAGAATATTGTTGTAACCATTCATGAAGACAACTCTATTTCTGTGGAAGATGATGGCCGGGGTATTCCAACGGGCATTAATCAAAAGCAGGGCGTGAGCGCTTTGCAGGTGGCAATGACGATCCTGCATGCCGGTGGTAAATTTGATAAGAACACATATAAGGTATCCGGTGGTTTGCACGGGGTAGGGGTTAGCTGCGTAAACGCGTTAAGCACCCGCATGCATACCATTGTACACCGCGAAGGAAAAATATTTGAGCAGGAGTATCATATCGGTGTGCCGGATTACCCCGTGCGGGAGATCGGTACTACCGAAACACATGGTACCATCCAGCATTTCTGGCCGGATAGTACCATCTTTACGATTACCGAATACAAGCGCGAAATCCTCGAAGGCCGCTTGCGGGAGCTGGCCTATCTGAACAAGGGTATTTCTATAACCCTTACGGATAAGCGTGAAAAAGACGACAACGGCGAAGATGTAAAGAAAATATTTCACAGTGAGGGAGGGATCGTGGAGTTTGTAGAGATGCTGGATAAAAGTGCCGGCCGAACTTCCCTGTTGCCGAATATTTTATATGTGGAGGGCTTTGATGCCAATTCCAGTGTGGCGGTTGAAGTGGCGCTAACTTACAATGATACCTTTAACGAGCATATTTACTCGTATGTAAATAACATCAATACCATTGAAGGTGGTACACATGTATCCGGCTTTCGCAGGGCATTGACGCGGGTGTTCAATGCCTATGGTGAAAAAAGCGGGCTGTATGAAAAGGCCAAGGTAAAAGTGGAGGGTGATGACTTCAGGGAAGGATTGAGCGCTATCATTTCGGTAAAAGTTCCGGAGCCGCAGTTTGAGGGACAAACAAAAACAAAGCTTGGTAACTCCGAGGTGATGGGCGTTGTAGATACTACGGTGGCCCGGGTGCTGGATGCGTTCCTGGAAGAAAATCCGAAAGATGCCAAGAACATCATTAATAAAGTGATCCTGGCGGCACAGGCGCGCGCGGCAGCCAGAAAAGCACGGGAACTGGTGCAGCGGAAATCGGTATTGAGCGGTGGCGGTTTACCCGGAAAGCTGGCAGATTGCTCAGACCGGGATGCCGAGCGTTGTGAACTGTACTTAGTGGAGGGAGACTCCGCAGGTGGTACGGCCAAACAGGGGCGCGACAGGAGCTTCCAGGCGATATTGCCGTTAAGGGGTAAGATCCTGAACGTGGAAAAGGCCATGGAGCATAAAATTTATGAAAACGAGGAGATCCGGAATATTTATACGGCTCTTGGTGTAACCGTGGGCACCCCGGATGATCCCAAGGCATTGAACCTGGCAAAGCTCCGGTATCATAAACTGATCATCATGACGGATGCCGATGTGGACGGAAGCCACATTGCCACTCTGATCCTCACTTTTGTATACCGGTACATGAAAGAGCTGGTGGAGCAGGGCTATGTGTACCTGGCGCAGCCGCCGCTTTACCTGGTAAAGAAAGGCAAAGAATCCGCATATGCCTATAATGAGGAGCAGCGGAAAGCCCTGGTGGAGCGCCTGGGGGCCGGCCGGGAAGATTCAGTGAATATCCAGCGATATAAAGGTTTGGGAGAAATGAATGCCGAGCAATTGTGGGAAACCACCATGGATCCCGATCGCAGGACCCTGAAGCAGGTGACCATCGAAAGCGCCGCAGAAGCAGATCGTATTTTCAGTATGCTGATGGGCGACGAGGTTGCGCCGCGCCGTGAGTTTATCGAGAGCAATGCTAAATATGCAAAGCTGGATATTTAATCAGCAGTTACGGAGATCCGGTAAAAGCGGGCAAATGCTAACTGGCTTTTGCGGATCTGTTTGTTGATCTCAGCTGTATTCCGGTCCATTACTGCAGCAAGACTGTCCAACACGTTTACCCGGTCTTCAATGGACAGGGTGGTGTCCCGGCTTCTGGCCCAGAATGTAGAGTCTTCTGTGAGGAGCTTTAGAGAATAGGAGAATTCGTGCAGGATGGCCTTTTTCAGGCCGAAATCATCTTTGGAAAAAACACAGTTGGTTACGGAATCTTTGGTCCGCAACAGCAGCGCAGTCATTTCTTTTTTTAAACGGGCCGCGCCGGAGGGCCCCGGGGCTTCTTTCTTTTGGCTGGCATAGTTCCCGTATTCGGTCATGATGTTTATCCGGAATTGCTGGAGCCTGGTAAAATAGTGATAAGGATCCTGCCCGTTGATCCCGCAACTGCTGATAACGAAAAGCCCGGAAACAATTGTAGAAATGATTGCAACACGCATTTGCTGGTATTTAAAGGTCGAATTTGTTTAAACAGGCTGATAGTGTTGCAGTTTTTGCAACCTTTCGCAGAAAATCGATCTGCGCGGTTACTGAATCGGCCCTGGTTTAAATCTTTACGAAAGACTCCTGTAGCGGATTAAAAAAAGGCTGTTCAAATGGTGCTGAACAGCCTTTCTTTGTTGAATGTATGGTTATTGCTGCTGCAGCAGAATATTATGCTTTTTGGCAAACTGCTGTTGCGCCTGCAGAAATTTTTTGTCAAGAGCCAGGCCTTCCTGCTGAATCGTTTTTACCGCTTCGGCTATTTTAGTGGATGCTTGCGGGTCCTGACTGAATCTCAGGGAAAGGATTTTTTTGTAATCTTCAGAATAAGTCTTCTTCATAAATGCAAAGGCATCGGCAAGTGCCGCTTTCATGCCAAAATCATCGCCGCTGAATTTAAGGTCCGCCAGCTTCTTTTGAGCAGTTTCAAGATAATTGAGCGCATCGGTTAGTGCTGCTGCAGGGCCCGTACTGTCTGTAGATGTTGCAATTTGCTGCTCCGTCTGGTTTACTTTCATCGCCAGATCTTTTTGGATCATTACAAGGTTATTGTTATACTCAACAGCCTGTTTCTGATTCATACCACAGGAAGCCAGAACAATCACGCTCAGCAGCGCGAAACATATTTTTCTCATAGTTTAAAAATTTGAAATAAAGATAATGGCTTTTGCAGGGAGTAGGCTATTTTTTCTGTGGATTTAAAAATGCTTTAATATAATGGGTAATGGTTTCTTCATCCTGGGTTTTGGGAAGTGGCCGAACGCGGAGGAATCGTTTATAATAGTCGGCAGCGCGGTTCCTGTTTTGCAGGTAGCTATCAAATACCCGGCCCGCCTGGAACAGGTCAAGCGGTTCCTTAAAAATATAGTAAGCGGTATCATACAGGGCAATGGCCCGGGTGTAATTTTTTACGGCAAGCGCATTGTCTGCTTTTGCCCGCAGATAGGTGGCCGCCATTTCCTGGATATTAAAAGCTATACATTCGGTAAGCAAGGAGTCGCTGCCGGGGTAGTTTCTTTTCATGGCATGGGCCAGGGCAGCCCCATAGGTTGCAGATTCGCCGTTTACCCCCTGTAGTTGCAACCAGTTGTAAACGCTCAGCACACTATCGGGCTGTTGCAGGTTCAGGTAACTGTAAAGCAAGTGAACGTAACAGCCTGCAAGATTGATGGGCGATGCGTTGCGGCTGCGCAACCGCTCTCCCCAGGCGATGGCTTCACTGTAGCGGCCGGCACTAAAGCAGAGGTCGGTCTTTTTGCCCATTACCGGCAGGTAGCTGGTATCCGACTGCAAAAAGCGGTCAACCAGTTGTTCGGCCTCCTTTTTTTTCCGGGCATTGTCAAGATACGTGGCAAAATCGTAAACCACGCTGCCGGAGCTGGGTTTCAGCTCATAACTTCTCCGGATATAGGCAATGGCGGAATCGGGTTGTCTTAATTTCGACCATGCCCCGGCAGCATAATGCCAGTATTTATAATTGCCGGGCGCCAGGGCAATCAGGTTCCTGTAATGAAAAAGGGCCGTTGTTTCATCGCCGGCCTGGCCATAAAGAAGGGCCAGGTATAGTTGCGGGCCCTGTAATTGCGGGTTCTTCTGGTACAGTTTGAGAAAGGCGGACTGCGCTTCGGCCGGGTGACCGTTGAGATAATGCACATAACCCAGATCAAACAGGTATTGCTCTGTTTCAGGCGCCGGCCTGGCATTTAAATACAGCAGCGCCTGCTCATAATCCTGATTTTTACAGAATATTAGCACTTGCATAGGGTCATAGGCATTCTGTGCATGAATGAGCATCGCGTTCAGGCCTAGCAGGATGATAATGAGTTTTTTAGACATAGCCCTGGTTTAAATTAAATAATATTTTTTCAAATATAACTAATTATTTAGTTGTAAAAGTTGTTTATGACAACATATTTAGGAGCTCGTTTAGATAAAAACCCTTAATTTCAAGTTTTCAAATCAAAAATTATTCATTATGGCAGATGCAACTCTTACCGCTTACAATGTGAAAACAAAAGAAAAGAATGTACCGATACAGGATGCTGTAGTTTCCCGTACAGCAAAAGGCGGCTATATTGCAAAAGGACATGACGGAAAAGGAAACAAATTAACTTCTCTTTTGGGAGAGGAAAAAGCATTGGCTGCTATTAAAGCCGGTTTGGCCAAACAAGACTGGTAATTCTTTAACGAATTTTGTATACAGGCCCCACATTTTTGTGGGGTTTTTTGTTTAATGCCGGTGCTATATACAAGCTCCGGCAACGTGTTTTGGGCCGCTCCGGGAAGAAAACACAGGAAATAGGTCCCTCCGGTAACGATTGCGTAAAAATTATTGGACATAACCCGACGGAGGAAAGAAAAAAGCAATAAAATTGTAATCGATTGCATTCCGTGAGATTGCTTTTGTTGATCGATGTTCGCTACGGATTTGGTTCTCATTAAAAAATTGCGCCATCTGCACCAGAAAAAGAATCCGTAACCCGGATGCCTGCAAAGGATCCGTTATTGGTCGGTTCAAAGGTCACATTCCGGTGAGCCGGGCATAGAGGAACCTGCGGTTGCCGGAAACGCTTTTTTAAAAGATGCAATCCCCTGTCAGATGTGTAAACCAGCATAACTGAATATAAATTCAAATTACTGCCGTATGAACAGAGTATTATTATTGTTATTGGGGATAGTGCTTGGTGCCGGTGCGCAGGCACAAGCAAAAAAAGTATCCGGTACCGTGCTTGGCGACGCGGATGTTCCGCTTGCCGGGGTCACGGTTACCCGGTCAAACAGCGGGGCGGCCACCCAAACGGATGTGAATGGCCGTTTTACCATTCAGGTACCGGGGGACGGCGATCCCCAGCTTGTTTTTTCTTATACCGGCTATATCACCCAAACGGTTCCTGCGCGTGACGGAATGGTCGTTTCGCTTTTAAAAAATGTTATCGCCGGGGAAGAAGTGGTGGTGATCGGGTACGGCACGGTCAAACGAAAGTCACTGGCCGGTGCTATCAGCTCTATTAAGGGCAGTGAGCTGGAAAAAGCGCCTGTTGTTAATGTAGCCGAGGCATTGACCGGCCGTTTGCCGGGTGTGCAGGTAACAACCGTGGATGGTGCTCCCGGTGCAGAAATTGTGATCCGGGTGCGGGGCGGAGGGTCTATTACGCAGGATAATTCGCCCCTGTATGTTGTGGATGGCTTCATCGTGGATAATTTAAATGACCTTTCGTCGGCCGATATTGAAACGATTGATGTATTGAAAGATGCATCTGCTACGGCGATCTACGGCTCCAGGGGCGCAAACGGCGTTATTATCGTAACTACCAAAAAGCCAAAAGGCGGGAGAACCACCATCAATTATAATAATTTTTTCCAAGGTAAATACATGCCAAAGGAACTGGGAGTATTATCGCCCTATGAATTTGCGCTGCTGCACTATGAATATGGGTTGATCCGGGGTACCACTTCGAGCGAGTATACGAACTTTAAGAAGTTTTTTGGCGAGTATGATGACCTGGAACTCTATAAATACCAAGCCGGAACGAACTGGCAGGATCAATTGTTTGGCGGCGCTATACGGTCCTCCCAGCACAACCTCTCCGTTTCCGGGGGTACCGAAAAAACAAAATTAAGTTTTAGCAGTACATATAATAA
>Ga0222424_100376_pt1 | contig 28565 bp, 31 predicted proteins | sample 2B2ome_FD_182468 | JGI IMG/M metagenome (GOLD analysis project Ga0222424, IMG submission 182468) | Enriched microbial communities from leaf-cutter ant dump, University of Wisconsin, Madison, United States - 2B200A (version 2) | ecosystem: Environmental > Terrestrial > Nest > Insects nest > Nest... | reverse complement strand
ACCTCGTCCAGTGATTTACCGCCATGCCCTTTTCCTTTACCTCCATGATCTGCCGTTACAAGGATCACTGACTCATCTGCGATACCCGCATCTTCCACCGCCTTTACAATTTTTCCAATACGGGCATCCACATTCCTGAGTTCCCGGTAATACTCCGGCGTACGATGCCCGATATTATGTCCAACCCCATCCGGCTCATCCAGGTGTACAAAGGTCAGTACCGGCTTTGCTGCTTTAATGATCGCAACTGCCGTATCCACACAAAAATCATCCTGATCCTTTCCTGCCACGCGAATGGTGGTTGCTGCCGTTTCTACCAGCGGCCCAATGCCCTGCCAGCTGTAGATCAGCGCCGATACGGCTTCCGGGCGTTGCTGCTTCAATAAAGAAAAAATGGAGGGAAATAACCCCAGCTGGCTGGTGTCTGCCGATGGTATTTCCGGCACAGCGCTGTTCCACTCGGTATAACCATGCACCGTAGGGCCGGCGCCCATCAGCAGGGATGCCCAGTTTACGGCACTGGAGGAAGGCAGCACCGATCGCGCGGTTAATGACCAGGCCCCCTCCTGCATTAGTCGTTTCAGCTGTGGCATTTCCGCCTCCGGCAATGCATAGGCGCCAAACCCGTCGCAGCCGATCAGGATCACATGTTTCACTCTGGAAGGCTGCGCTGCTGCATGAAGCATCAGCAACATTCCAGCCACCGCAACTATCGCTTTACGCATACGATTCATAACTTCTTTATGTTTTATTCGCTTTGCTGATGAAGATAAGTACAATAACTGCTGTTACCACGAACAACCGTTTGCGCAATCACTAAAAATATCAATGCCGGCGGCCGCATCAGAACACAGAAAATGGCCGGGGCAAGTGGGATGAACGCCTGCGGTTATTCTCCCCTATATCTTATCGAACGCTATTAAAAACAGCGCACCGCTGAGCAGGACAACAGGCGCTTTTACAAGGACAGGAACTGATGCAGGTTTAATACCCCGGATATACCATAGGCAGGCGTTGCTTCTGAAACCCAAATAAATCTTATTTTTACTGCTTAAATCAAGCACATGCAGCAGGTAGATTTTCTGGTGATCGGCACCGGTATTGCGGGACTTACCTATGCCTATAAAATGGCGCAGCAGTTTCCCGAACGAAAGATACTGGTACTGACCAAGGCGGCCGCGGACGAAACCAACACCAAATATGCACAGGGTGGCGTAGCCGTTGTAAACGATCCCGAACACGATAGCTTTGACAAACATATAGAGGATACCCTCATAGCCGGAGATGGTCTTTGTAATAAAAAGATTGTTGAAATTGTGGTTAAAGAGGGACCGGACCGGATCAATGAAATGATTGCCCTGGGTACGAATTTTGACCGGGAAGCGGATGGCGATTACAAACGTGGCAAAGAGGGCGGGCACAGCGAGTTCCGCATCCTGCATCACAAGGACATTACCGGTTGGGAAATGGAGCGGGCCCTACTGGAAGCGGTTGCTACCTGCCCGAACATCGAAATCATCAAACATTGTTTTGTCATCGACCTCATCACCCAGCACCACCTGGGCTACCTGGTTACCAAGGCCACGCCGGATATAGAATGCTATGGTGTATATGTACTCAACCTGCGCACCAATGAAATAGAAACCATACTGGCAGGTACCACATACCTGGCTTCCGGTGGCAACGGGCAGGTGTACCGCACCACAACAAATCCCGGTATTGCTACCGGCGATGGTGTGGCCATGGTGTACCGGGCCAAGGGTCGCATCGAAAACATGGAATTCATCCAGTTTCATCCAACCGCGTTGTTTGAAGCCGGGCTCACCGGCCAGGCTTTTTTAATTACGGAAGCCGTACGTGGCGATGGCGGCATCCTGCGCAATAAGGACGGGGAAGCCTTCATGGAAAAATATGATGAACGTAAAGACCTGGCGCCGCGGGATATTGTGGCCCGTGCCATCGACAGTGAAATGAAACGTACAGGTACCGAGCATATATGGCTGGACTGCCGGCATTTTGAGCTGGAAAAATTCCTGGAACATTTTCCGAATATTTATGAAAAATGTAAAAGTATCGGCATTGATATCACAAAGGATATGATCCCGGTTGCCCCTGCAGCCCATTACAGCTGCGGCGGTATCAAGGTAGACGAATGGGGGCAAACTTCTATCCGGAACCTGTACGCCGTAGGAGAGTGCAGCAGCACCGGATTACACGGGGCCAACCGCCTGGCCAGCAATTCGCTGCTGGAAGCGATGGTATTTGCACACCGGTGTTTTGAGCAGGTATCCCAAAAGGCATTGAATGGAACGTTAAATCATCAGCATCATGAAGGCGAGATACCGGAATGGAATGCCAGGGGCACCATGCAACCCAAGGAGATGATCCTGATTACCCAAAGCCTGAAAGAGCTGCGGCAGGTAATGTCCGATTACGTAGGTATTGTGCGCAACAATATCCGCCTGGAGCGGGCCTCCAAACGCCTGGACCTTTTATGGGAAGAAACGGAACAGTTGTACCGGTCCAGCAGGGTATCGCCCCAGCTGCTGGAACTGCGCAACCTGATCACTATTGGTTACCTGATCGTAAAAGGCGCCATATTCCGAAAAGAAAGCCGTGGGTTGAACTATAATACGGATTACCCCGAAAAAAGCATACTGGTTCAAAACGTGGTGCTGTAGGTTGCCGGAGGTGATTTGAGTCTTGAGATCTGAGATCTGGGCTTTGATACCATTAGTTACCCGTCGGCGTTTAAAATTTGTTACTTGTTATTCATTATTTGAATGTATTATATCGTTTACGGTTTTTTATATGCATGCTCCCTGCTTCCGCTTCCGGTACTCTACCTGTTGTCCGATTTTTTCTATGCAGTAGTATATTATCTCATCGGGTACCGGAAAAAAGTGGTAATGCATAACCTGGCTATTGCCTTCCCGGAAAAAACGATCAAAGAACGGGAACGCATTGCCAAAGACTTCTATCATAAGTTTATCGACTCTTTTGTTGAAACCGTTAAACTGCTCTCTGCCTCCGACTCCTTTTTTGAAAAACGCTTTACCGGTAACTGGGAGGTGATCAACCAGTATTATGACCAGGGACGGAGTGTACAACTGATCCTGGGGCATACCTTCAACTGGGAATGGGGTAATGTTCAGGTGGTACGGAAGATCCGGCATACCTTCCTTGGTGTATACATGCCTATAAACAGCAAACCACTGAACCGGGTATTTAAAAAACTGCGCTCCCGGAGCGGAGCTGTCCTTCTGAGTGCGCACAATATGACCCGCGAGTTTCTTCCTTACCGCCGAACACTATATTGCCTGGGCCTGGTAGCGGACCAAAGTCCGGGACATCTGAAAAATGCCCGCTGGTTCTATTTCTTCAACCGCAAAACCGCCTTTACCGTTGGTCCGGCAAAGGGAGCCGTCACCAATGATGCGGTTGTTGTGTTTGCATCCATCCAGCGCCGGAAGAGGGGCTATTATGAAGTTTTATTTACGGTAGCTGAAGAGCACCCCAAAACCAATACCGACGAAAACCGCCTTACCCAAAAGTTTGTACACTTCCTGGAGGCTGCGATCCGCAAAAACCCGGATATGTGGCTCTGGAGTCACCGGAGGTGGAAACATGAGTGGAAAGAGGGGGATGTGATGGGGGAATGATGCCCGTTTACGTATAAGGAATCGTCAACTACACAGCAACACCTCCACTGCCTGCTCCTGCCCATACTACTGTTATTCAAAAGAACAAGTGCCCAAAACTTCATCAAATGAAAAAGCTATCTTTTTATGTGCAATGCTACTCCCCGGATACAAAGGGTCGATAATGCATTACCGATAAAAGGATTACCCGCCAACCTCAACAGTGCCCAGCTGCGGATAATTCCCATCTCTTCCTCATCCATATCGGTAACTGAACCTATTTACGGCCAAACCGGTACTCCGTTTAAAGAAAATCTTCCCGGCAGGGGCTGAACGCGTCGATCAATACCCCTGCTTCCAGACAGGTACATCCATGCAACACATCAGCGGGGACATAAAAGCCGTCCCCTGCAACCACTACGTTCTTTTGACCGCCGATGGTCACCTCAAAAGCGCCGCTCGCCACATACGTGGCCTGAAGATGCGGGTGCTGATGCGGAGTGCCCTCAGCGCCTTTTTCAAACTTTGCCTTAACCAGCATCAGCGCCTCGCCATAGCCGTATACCTGCCGTTGCACGCCTGGTCCTGCATCCTGCCAGGGCGTCTCTTGTTCGATCTGAAAAAAATCACTTTGAATCATTACAACTGTTTTAAAGTTCATCGGTTCATCGCCGCTTTCAGGCAGATTACATCCTAAAATGCCCGGTCCGGATCCTTTACAAAAAATCTCATCCTGTTTTTTGATGCCCCGGGGCTGAAAAACGAATGAAAAATCAAAAATACGACCTTGTTTTAAAGTAATTTATCCGGATGTTCGTCTTATCTTTCTGATGCAGGAGCAAAAACTGGCAATATTGGCAGAGGAAAGAAAACAAAATGTTGTTCAGACCGTAAAAGATTACGGTAAGCGCCTTTTTGGTTTCATCCGTAAAAATGTGAACACGGATGCCGATGCTGAAGATATTTTGCAGGACGTGTGGTACCAATACGCCAATGCTACTGCAACCCAAACCATCGAGCAGGTGAGCGGCTGGCTGTTTAAGGTAGCCCGCAACAAGATCACTGATAAATACCGGAAGAAAAAAGACAACCTGATCGATGATTACCAGTATGAGAACGAAGAGGGCGAGATCCAGTTCCGGGAGCTGTTCTTTACCCTGGATAATGATCCTGAACTGGCCGATATCAAAAAGCTGTTCTGGGAAGAGCTGTTTGCCGCCCTGGAGGAATTACCGGCAAACCAGCGGGACGTTTTTATCCTGAACGAACTGGAAGATAAGACCCTTCAGGAAATAGCCGACCAGGCCGGAGAGAATCTCAAAACCATTATAAGCCGGAAGCGGTATGCGGTGCTGCACCTGCGCAGCCGGCTGCAATATTTGTATGATGAATTGATAAACTATTAAATAACATAATTATGAACTATAAAAAAAGAGGCAGGCGGCCCCGCGTCTTTTTATTTGTGCTGCTTGGTTTTTTAGCCACCCTCCTGTTTGGATGGATCGTAATGCTTTTATGGAACGCGGTATTGCCCGATCTGCTGAATACAAAACAGATCACCTACTGGCAGGCGGTAGGATTACTGGTACTTTCAAAGATCATCTTTGGCTTCGGGCATGGCGGGCATAATCATCACAAGGGGCCTTCGGACCGGCTCCGGCAGAAATTCAGGAATATGAGCGAAGAAGAACGGCAGGAATTCCGGGAAGCCTGGCGGCAGCGCTGCGGTCAATGGCGGCGCACTCCTGACCAGGAATAAAATATAGAAGACAGGATTTTCTTAATGATTTAAACCTATAACTCCCTTTTATGTACACTCAGGAATACCGAAGGCCCAAATACAATGTGCCTATCAATATTGAGGAGCGGGACGACTGTTACCGGTTAACCGCATATGTGGCAGGCTTTCCGGAAGAAACAATCCGGACACGCATCATCAATGATACCCTTATCATTACCGGCAGCCGCGATGAAGGCGACGCAATTATAGAATTCCTGAAACAGGAATTTCCGGTAAAGAACTTTGAACGCAGTTTATACCTGAACGGTCTGGTGGATACCGCCTGTGTAAATACCCGGTTTAATGAAGGCGTGCTGACCATTTTTTTACCCAAAAAGCAGGAGACCAAACTCCGCCATATCCGGCAGCAACTGGAAGCTGCGCTTCCCGGATAAAATTCGGCACGGGGGAACCGGCAGGCTGGCTTAATCTTTTAGATGGAAGCGTGCCGTTCTTTTCCGGATCCGGCTAAGGCTCTCCGGTTCAATGCCCAGCATAGAAGCTATATATTTCAGGGGAACCCTGTTGATCATTTCTGCATCATGCTCCAGTAGCTCCCGGTACCGGATCTCCGGCGATTTTACCATGATATCCACCGTTCGCTGAACCGTGGCCAAAAAAAGCGCTTCTGCCATTTTCCGGCCAAAACGCTCAAATGCCTTTGCCCGCTCATACCCCAATTGCATATGGTCATAATGCAGCTGGATCAGCACAGTGTCTTCCAACGCTTCAATATTCATTCCGGACTTGGAGCGGGTCAGGAAAGCAGCATAATCACTGGCCCACATATTCTCCCGGAAGATCCGGTAGGTATGCTCCTTGCCCTCAGTTTCATGATAAAAACGGATCAGCCCTTTATCGATATAATAAACATAGTTAGCTATTTCACCCACACGCATCACCGTTTCACTTTTCTTTACGGTTCTTACTTCCATAAGAGGGATCAGAAACGCCAGATCCTCTTCCTCAAAATGAAGATAATTTTCCAGGTTATTGATGAGATTGGTAAACATCGGAGGTTTATCTTAAATAACAGGGTGTAAAATCACAGACGGGAAAACACCCGTCCCGGTCTTATTTCTTTCCAAGGGCATACCGGATCCCGCCCAGGATGTGCGTCAGAAACAGGGGGTCTGTATAGGACTCGTTCACATGCCCCAGTTCGGTGTAAAAAACACGGCCGCCTTCAAACTTATGATACCAGGCCATCGGATGAAACGCACCATTCTTACCGCCTTCATAGCTTTTTTCATCGATCGTAATCAGCACTTTTACATCTTTACTGATGTTCTTAAAATTGTACCACTCATCTTTGCGTACCCACTGGGCCGGAAGATGTTTTGTACTGATATGGTTCCGGTCCACAACATTCAGCGTGGCCGTCTGCTGCTTGGGATGACTGAGGAACCAGGCCCCCATCATCTGGTTGTACCAGGGCCAGTCGTACTCCGCGTCTGTAGCTGCATGGATCCCCACAATGCCCCGACCTTTATGTACATAGTTCTGCAGGGCTTTTTGCTGGGCTGCATCAAATAAGGTACCTGTCGTATTTAAAAAAACGATGGCCGCGTATTTCTTCAGGTTTTCGTCAGTAAAAGCACCCGAATCTTTTGTACTGTCTACCGTAAATCCATGCGCTACACCCAGCTGGTGTATCGCCGGCAGTCCGGCTTCTATAGATTGATGATAAAACCCTGCCGTTTTATAAAAAACCAGGACCCTGGGCGGGGCGGCCCAAACCGCAGTTGCAACTGCCAGTATGACCAACAAAAGTGCTGTTCTTTTCATATCAGATTTTAAACCATTACAATTCGGTTTTAAAGATAATACGCTTAACCTAAATATAACCCGGTAAGGCTCATAATCTTATCAAGAAATGACAATTCCTCCAAAAAAATCCGCTGAAAACCTTTAATTTTGCGCTTTATATAAATTTTATTGAATATGAAAGATGTCGTATTCTCGCTCCCGAGCGAGGCGCTCGGAACAGCAAGTTCAGCTGTTTTACTGGGAGATTTTAATAACTGGGATGTAGATAAAGCCATTGCTCTGAAACCTCACAAGGATGGAACACTGAAGGCAAAGGTAAAACTGGAGCCTGGCCAAACCTATGAATACCGTTTTTTGCTGAATGACGGACGCTGGGTAAACGACTGGGCAGCCCAGGGTTATGTACATAAACACCATTTTGGGATTGATAACTCCATAATTACCGTTGAAGAAGAAATACTGGTTGTGGAGAAAAAAATCAAGGCTACTGCTGAGAAAGCCGCCAAATCGGTATCCAAAACTGCAAAAAAAGTAGCAGCGGCAGTAAAGAATGATCTTACAAAGATCGAAGGCATTGGTCCTGCTATTTCCAAATTACTGGAGCAGGAAGGCATTCAAAACTTTAAAGATCTTTCCAAAGCCACCGTTAAGAAGCTGAAAAGCGTTCTGGACGCTGCAGGCAGTAAATTTGCCATGCATGATCCAAAGAGCTGGCCAAAACAGGCAAAACTGGCAGCCGCCGAAAAATGGGAAGACCTCAAAGCCCTGCAGCAGGAATTACTGGGAGGAAAATAATCAGACCGGCAAAAAAGGTGCTGCCGTTCTCCGGCAGAACAGGAAGCTACCGGCAACAGGCGCAGTCCTGTACCCAATAATTGTTCCGGGATTGCATGGTTGCCCAAAAGCGGCAAGGCATGCAATGTGTTACCGGTTGAATTAAGCGAACATCAATCTGCGGTTTGAAACGGCAGTTATTTTTTATGCTGTAAATTCAACATCGATGATGTATCGGTCCCTGGCAGCAGTTGTTTTACTTTTTTTTAGTTTCCCGGTTATTAAGGCACAAAATAGTGCCCGCACAAACCTGGACCGGAAAAACTTTGACGCTATTGACCGGTATTTTGAAATAGCCGACCTGCTGGCAGTCGGTAAAATACCCCCGGATACGCTTTGGACGGGGTTCTTTACCTGCGAAGCGAATAAGATCCCTATTGAGCGCGGTGCCCTGGACACCTCGGTGTTTAAAGCGGCCATGCTGCAGGCATATGGCAAAAATGCGCCGGCCTCGGTGGCGGATCCGGATGTTTTGTCCTATCACAGACAATACCGGCAATCCCTGAAGGAACTAAAAACGCATGTGGCATACCTGAAAAATGCCAATATTTCGCAGGCTGTTAAAAAGTACCTGTACCCGTTAATTCCTGAAAGTGCCCGGAATGATGCTGCATTGGTTCCTCAGTATTATGTAGTTTATGGAGCAGAAGACGCCACCGCAGGCGCCGGGGTCATTGTCAATGACGTGTTGGTTTCTTATAAAATTGACCGGTTTGCTCTGGGGGTGTTAAGCGCTCATGAATCCTATCATGCACTGGTCTATAACCCCTTCTATGAAAAAATCAAACAAGATCTCAATCCCCATGACAACAGGCTGATAGCATTAAATGTATTCGTCCTTATTGCCGAAGAAGGCGTAGCTGATCTTATTGATAAAAAGATCATATTCTCTTCCGGTTCTCCGTTAAAAAGCGAATGGTCGGATATCGAGACCGGGTATACCGATTCCGCCCGGCAGATGATCCTGGCCTGGGATCACTTGTTACAGACCCTGAACTCGGATTCAACCATTAAAATCTCCTATAAGGACATTTTCGTGGAGCATTCCCGGTACATAAAACTGGCAGGTCACTGGCCCGGGCGGTATATGGCCGAGGTCATACAGAAAAACGGCTTATTGAAATATTTTCTTGCCGATTTCAGAGATCCGCTTGTCTTCCTGGAATTATACAATAAGGCGGCAAAGATGGATAAAACAAAGCCTCCAGCTTTTTCAAAAGAATCTGTTGCGTATTTCCGGAAGATCAGGAACTACTGTTATAAATAAGTTTTGCTCAGAGAGGGATTTGTGGCTGTACGCTCCTGCACAACCGCAACCTTCCTCACCAGGAACAGGGTAACCACCATGCAAACCAGCAGCAGCATGCCCACCAGCTGGTGCAGGATACTAAGCAGCAATTTATCGGGGGTAAGGTAATTCATCAGCGCCAGTATACCCAGCACCACCTGTACCAGCACCAGGCACATGGGCAAAAAGCGCATTTTATACAATAATGTTGTCTTCGGTAATCTTATAAGCCGCAGGGTAAAAAACGCCATCAGTACTGTGATCAGATAAGCCAGTCCACGATGAATGAACTGAATGGTAATGAGGTTGTGGGTAATATCACTCCAAAAACCACCTTCATTCAGCATGGAACCCACGGGGATCATACTTCCGTTGATGGTGGGCCAGGTAATGGACGCTTTGCCGGCATGTGTTCCGGCCATAAAAGCGCCATAGGTCAGTTGCAGGGTAATAATCACCAGCAGCAGGATATTAAAACTGCGCGTTCCGCCATCTGTAGCGATCTGCTCCCCCCTCACGGTCAGCTTTAATGCAAACCAAACCACGTAACACAAAAGTACCAATGCCGCCAGGAAATGGATCGCCAGCCGGATATGACTTACGTATACCAGGTCTGTACCCACACCGCTGCTTACCATGATCCAGCCGATAGCCCCCTGCAAACCACCCAGCAAAAACAAAACGATCATCGGACCCAGCATACTCCGGTCGATCTTCTTTTTTACAATAAACCAGATAAAGGGGATCAGAAATACGATACCGATCAGTCTCGCCCAGTCGCGGTGCAGCCATTCCCAGAAATAGATCCCTTTAAAGTCTTCCAGCGTAAAATGGTTGTGAATGTATTTAAACTGCGCGATCTGTTTGTATTTATCAAACGCCTCATTCCAGGCCTGTTCGTTCATAGGCGGTAATGCGCCCAGGATCGGTTGCCATTCTGTAATGGAAAGTCCTGAACTGGTGAGTCTTGTAAGCCCTCCCAGTAAAACCTGTATGATCAGCATACCGGCGCCGATAAACAGCCAGATAGCCACCGGCCTATTCTTTTGTAATTGCATAACGCGCAAAAGTATTAAATAATTTGGTTCGGGGTTGGGGAATTGAGATTCGGGGATCCAGACCCGGGAATTGAGAATTGAGCGCCAATGTCTGATATCCGAATTCCGGATTCTCAATTCTCGTTTATCTTTGCAAAAATTTTTTTGAAGCATGTTGCAATTACAGGTATTACGACAGGACACGGAAGCCGTTAAAAAACGGCTGGCAGTAAAGAACTTTAAAGACCTCGGACTGGTGGATGAAATCATTGCCCTGGACGATCAGCGCAAAAGATCGCAGCTTGAGTTTGACACCACCCAATCCCTCGTAAACAGCGCTTCAAAAGAAATTGGCCAGTTGATGGCCCGGGGCGATAAAGAAGCCGCCGAGGCCAAAAAAGCCGAAGTGGCCGAAGCCAAGCAAAAATTACAGCCCATCAGCGAGCAGCTGGCCGGAGCAGAAAAAGAACTACAGGAAAAACTGGTACTGCTGCCCAACCTACCCTCCCCATTGGTACCGGCAGGTAATAGCGCAGCAGATAACGAGGTAGTACGCGAAAATGGTACCAAACCGGTGTTGCCGGCGGATGCGGTGCCACATTGGGACCTGATCAAAACATTTGACCTTGTGGATTTTGAAACCGGAGCAAAAATAACCGGCAGCGGGTTTCCCCTGTATAAAGGACAGGGCGCCCGGTTACAGCGGGCACTGGTTCAGTATTTCCTGGATTATAATATAGCGGCTGGTTACACAGAATATCTGCCTCCTTTTATGGTAAATGAAGCCTCTGCCTATGGCACCGGTCAATTACCCGATAAAGAAGGGCAGATGTATCATATGCCCGAGGACCGTTTCTATCTCATTCCCACTTCAGAAGTACCCATAACCAATATTTACCGCGATACCATCTTAAAACCCGACCAGTTACCTGTAAAGATGACGGCCTATTCTCCCTGCTTCCGCCGCGAGGCCGGCAGCTTTGGTAAAGACGTACGCGGTCTTAACCGGGTGCATCAGTTTGAAAAGGTAGAGATCGTACAGCTCACACATCCGGAAAAGAGCTATGAGGCACTGGAAGAAATGGTAGCCCATGTTGAACAACTGCTCCAAAGTCTGGAGCTTCCTTACCGGATCCTGAGGCTCTGTGGTGGCGATATGTCGTTCACCTCTGCGCTTACTTATGATTTTGAAGTATACAGCGCTGCCCAGGAACGTTGGCTGGAGGTAAGCTCTACCTCCAACTTTGAAGCCTACCAGACCAACCGGATGAAAATCCGCTTCAAAGATGAAAATGGCAAGACCCAGTTAATGCATTCGCTCAATGGCAGCTCACTGGCATTGCCCCGTATTGTGGCCTGCCTCCTGGAGAATAACCAGCAGGGCGATAAGATCATACTGCCCAAGGCACTGGTACCTTATTTTGGAAAGGAAGCTGTTACAAAATAGTCATAACACACTGTATATAAATTATTTACTATAAAAATATAAAAAAATGTCAACTTTGGAGTTGACATTTTTTTATATTTTGTCAATATATACATTGACATTATCTTTATTTTTGTCAATATATATATTGACGTTCTATGCAAAAAAAATTACTGCAAATACAACAACTGGACGCAAAAATGCAATTATATGGTGCATTACAGCACGTAAAAGCGCCCTCCACGGGATGGTTAAAGGCGATCCGGACCACATTAGGCTTATCGCTCAAACAACTGGGCAACCGGTTGCAAAAAAGCAAACAAAACATTGCCATGCTTGAGCAGCGCGAAAAGGACGGGAATATTTCCCTTAACTCCTTACGCGAAGTAGCCGGAGCGCTGGACATGGAGCTTGTATATGGATTCGTTCCAAAAGATATAACGCTGGAACAACTGATCGACCGGAAGGCAACAGAGCTCGCTACAAAAATTGTGTTACGGACCTCCCAAAGCATGAAACTGGAAGGGCAACAAAATAAAGATGCCCGTATCCAAAAAGCCATCGGGGAAAAAGCACAGATCTTTAAAACTGAATTGCCAAAAATATTATGGGATTAAAGATCAGCTATACCGCCGGGCAAACACCATTAGATGAAGATGAAAAGGAAGGACTGCTGATTGAAACCATTACTACAAAATCAGAACTGGACGAGTTTGAACAGCTGAATATTGAAAATGCCGTACAATGGACCATGCAGCAGCCATTCAAACAAGAAATCCTTTTTACAGAAGCTTTTATTAAGAATCTGCACCAGAAAATGTTCTCAGACACCTGGACATGGGCCGGCACATTCAGAAAGACCAATAAAAACATCGGTGTTGATAAACTCCAAATCGGCATAGAACTCAGAAAACTACTGGACGATGCCCTCTTCTGGATCCATAATGAAATATTTGTACCGGATGAAATAGCGATCCGGTTCAAACACCGTATTGTCAGCATTCATTGTTTTGCCAATGGCAATGGCCGGCACAGCCGCTTGCTGGCCGATGTGATTGCCGCACATATTTTCAGGCAGCCCGTTTTTAGCTGGGGAGCAGTAACAGCGCCCCGGGATATAAGAATATGCTATCTTCAGGCGCTAAAAGCTGCGGACCTTGGTAATATGCATCCCCTGCTTTTATTTGCAAGATCCTGAGCCTCTGTAACGAACAATAATAAAAAATAATTGCACTGAAAGCTATTTTTGACATACAGACCGAGTTTTTTAATGTGTTGGGGTACTCCATGAGTTACCTCGAATTCTTTGGCGTCCTTACCGGGCTTGCCGCCACCTGGCTTTCGGCCCGGGCCCATATCATCAGCTGGCCGGTAGGCATCATCAATGTGTTGCTGTCCTTCTGGCTGTATTACCAGGTACACCTTTACCCGGATATGTTGCTTCAGGTCTTCTTCTTTATAACCAATATCCTGGGCTGGTGGCGCTGGGCCAATCCCAAAGCATATGAGGCCGATACCAAAAAGCAGCTAAAGGTCAGCTTTATGAAACCTGCACAGCTAACGCGCACCATTCTTATGGCTGGTGCCGGCACCTTCCTGCTGGGCAATTTTGCAGGCCGCCTGCATGAATGGTTCCCCGCCGTTTTTTCTGCCCCCAGCTCCTTCCCCTTTGCAGACTCTTTCATTATGGTAATGAGCATCCTGGCTACCTTTTATATGATCCAGAAAAAGATCGAATGCTGGATCATCTGGATGCTGGTAGATATTACAGCTACTGTACTTTACTATGTGAAAGGCATCCGGTTTTACAGCCTGGAATACCTTGTGTTTACCGGCATTGTACTGATGGGCTTTTTACACTGGATAAAAGAGTACCGGTCCTACACAGCAAAACCATCATGATACGGGGGCTTGTCATAGGAAAATTTATGCCCCTGCATAAGGGCCATATAGCACTGATTAAATTTGCAGCCCGGCATTGCGACGAACTGATCGTTTCGATGAGTTATACGGATAACGATCCCATTGACGGTACCCTGCGTTTTTCATGGATCCTTGAGCAATTCTGCGCTGATCCGAAAATAAAGCCACACCTCATCAAGGATGATTTCGATGATGAAACATTGCCGCTGGAGGAGCGTACCCAAATATGGGCCAAAAAAATGAAGGCAGTCTATCCGCCCATCCAGGTACTCATCAGTTCCGAAGCCTATGGCCCGCCCTTTGGCCGGCATATGAATGCAAGACATATCTTCTTTGATCCCGGAAGAAGCCAGGTCCCCGTTTCTGCAACTGCCATACGGAACCGGCCGCTTACCAACTGGAATTTTATCCCGGCACATATTCAGCCCCATTTCCTGAAAAAGATCTGTTTTTACGGTCCTGAAAGTACAGGAAAAACGACCCTTACTGCAAAAATGGCCCGGCATTATCATACGACCTATGTACCGGAGGCAGCAAGGTACCTGCTGACCTCCAACGAATTTTCGGCCGCAGACATTGTGGCCATCGGCCGGCTTCAGCATCAATACATACAAGAGCGATCCAAAACTGCCAACCGGCTCCTGTTTTGCGATACAGATGCCATCACTACCCGGATCTACTCGCACCTGTACCTTAATCATGTTCCGCCGGAAATCTTCGAGCTGGAAAAATGCACCCGGTATGATCTCTATTTATTGCTGGACATCGATACACCGTGGATCGCCGATCCTTTAAGAGACCAGGGGCACCGGAGAAAAGAAATGATGCAGCTGTTTGAACAGGAGCTACAGCAACGGCAGCTGCCTTATCAAAAGATCAGCGGCAGTTACCCAAAGCGTGAAATGCTGATCATAAGCATCCTTGACCGGCTATTACGATCCTGGTGATGGTACCGTTAAAGCCTTCCTTAAAACCGGTAGCCAACTCCCAATTGCCATTGCCACAAAATATCCCGGAAGGGTGCCCGCCGATAATAGTTCTCACCTTCACGGAAAATAAACGCCTCGTTACCCCATATAGGGCCACTTACAGCGAACCCGGGCGACAGGCTCAGCTTTTTACCCGTATTCAATTTAAAGCCAACCTTTGCCATAATGCCACCTATGAAAGTGCGCTCCTGAATATATTTTTGAGTGAATGGCTGGCCTACTGCTGAAATCTGATTCAAAAACGTTTCCTTTTCTGTCCACATCAGCAGTACCGGCCCCACCTGAAAGTTTACCGGCAAATGAGGAGCAACTGTATAAAACAGTGACACCGCCGCCCCCACCGACTCATGGTTGATACCGATATGGGGAGCAATGCCCAACCCGGCCAGGTTATGCAAAAACCGGCGTTCATAATCCACATAGATAGCCGTTATAGTGGACCGGAGCCCAAATGATTTTATGCCGGTACCCAGCAGGTTATTGCCCTGCTGAAATGGTGGCCGGTTTAACCGGACCCGGTTCCGCTCCCGGAACGTGGCGCCGGCAAGAGGAGCCCCCGATGCCTTCGTCGTTAACCCGCTTGCATAGCGGATCTCCCGGATCATTCTTTTAGCTGCTTTATGAAGCACTTCCGCTGTATCACCGGCAATAATGTACCAGAGCACAAACCGGTTTTGTTTCTGAATATGCACCGGTATTATTTTCTGATTCAAAAAGAGAACCGTATCCTGGGCCCTGCCCTGCCCCGACAGAAAAAACAAGCAGATGATCAGCACCGTTTTCATAATGATTTTACCGAAGTATTGTTATTGAACAAGCATACATTCCTTTGTCAGAAACGGTAACCTATTCCTATTTGTGCCTGCCAGGCTGTTTCCATCGACATTCGTTCCCTTTCATATTCCAGGCCCTCCTTCCAGATCATCTCTGCACCTTTCCAGTACGGCACTCCCCATCCTACTTCCGGTACAATGACCCATTGTTTACCGGTGTTTATCCTGCAACCGGTGCTGATCAGCAGCGCTCCGCGATTTATTTTCTGTGTAGCATAACGGGTGATGTAGGTCTTATCCGGAAGGCGCTCCGTGTTGTAATACCGTTGATTCTCGTTCCACATCAACAGATCATGCCCAATAACAAAATTGACACGTGCATGCGGATTTGGTGAATAACGGAATCCTACCGTTCCTCCAACCAACGCCCCGTTCAAAGCAACATGCGGGGCAACAACAGCACTGATCCGGTTAAAAAAAAATCTTCTTTCATAGCTTGCATAAATAGCAGTAATACCATTATTCATTCCAAACCTTTTGATACCGGATGCCAGCAGGTTACTGCCCGCTTCAAAAGGAGGGCGCCGGAGCCTTGTATGGGCGCGTTCGCTGAATGACTGCGGAGACAGGTCTCCTGTTCCGGTTCGTTTAATAATTCTCCGTACCTGCCGTTTTCCGATCCGGTATTGACGTCCGCTACTGTCACCGGGCAGCGTATATACAATTGAATGCTGTGCTTTTTTAATAATAAACGCATTAATGGTGTCATTCTTCAGTGTGATCAGTTGTTGCTGACTAAAGACGCTGCCCGTTAGCACAAGCAGGCAACAGGTCAGCAGCTGTTTTCTCATAAATAATAACATAACGGGAGGCAGAATTTTAGGTGTAGTATTCAAAACGCAGGAAAATGATCATTCGCAACATGCACTACGGCCTTTCGTGCATCAAGATAGTATTTACAAGCCTCCCCCCGTATACCGGTTTCCCGGTATTTTAAATAGACTCCATAAAATATAAAAATAATTGTCATAGAATTGTAAGTTGGCTTATTTATTGCTAATTTTATAGAAACAATCGTTTATGAAAAAGATAATTCTTTGTGCATACATCGTCATGATAGCAGCTGTTGCCTGCACGCCCAAGGCGTCTCCGTCAACTACAGATGCTGTTATTCCCGAAGCCTCCAGTGTCAGCAGTGATCAGGCGACCATTGATGCCGGTCATACGATCTTTACAACAAAATGTACCAAGTGCCATGGAGCAAAGGACAAGGCTGTTGCCTCCAAATCATATGAAGAACTGCGACCGGTGCTGGCTTCTATGTCTAAAAAAGCCAAGCTGAACAAAGAAGAGATCCAGCAGGTTTCGGCCTATGTGTATGCCAATGCTCAAAAATAACAGGAACGATTTTATCAGATACAGTACCTCCTTTTAACAGGAGGTTTTTTATTTTTTAATGGCTTATAGTTAATATTGCAGAAAGCATTTCAGAAAATATGAAGAAAGCAGCAGGTTTGATCTTCGCCTCTATGGTTATCATTTTTGGCTGTACCCGGAAAGCCGCGCCTACCATACCGGACAGGCCTGTGGAGCCGGTTGCCGGCAACAAGGCTGATACCGCCGACTTTAATTCCAGCAACCCGCTTGTTGCCGGAAAAGCCATCTACGAGATAAAATGTACCAAATGCCACAAGGCAAAAAATGTGGCAGACTGGACGCAGGATGAGTGGAAGCCGATCCTGAACTCGATGGTAAAAAAAGCAAAGCTCAACGACCTGCAGATATCGCAGGTAACACAGTATGTAAATACAAACGCAAAAAAATAGCGGCGGGTTACGGGAGCCAGCCAAAAGCTACATCTGTCCTGCCATGGTACCAGCAATCACCGGAACATAAGATATTGCGGTATCAGTAAGCGATCGGAAGGAAAAAACGTTTGTATGGATCTGTGTGCGTATGACGATCTATGGACCAGACGCTATTTTATCAAAAACGAGCGGAATGCAGCAGAGTCTCCATTAAAAACATTAAAATCCACATTGGCGTTGATCCCATTTACATGTCCGGCGTCGTTATGCTGCCATAAGGTCCAGTTTCTTTTGATACGCGGCTTCCGTTTCTCATAGTAATGGGCCACCCATAAGGGGTAGTCATCAAAGGTTTTTCCCAGGTACTTGTCATAAAAATCCGCATTGGTATAGATCACCGGTCTTATCCCATAATGCTGCTCAATAAGCTGCAACCATACTTTGGAGCGGGCCTGGATCACTGGAGCCGGCAGGTTATTCGTTTGTTCCACATCCAGCACCGGCGGCAGGTCTCCGGGCAGCAACGAAACATTCTTTATAAAATTAACAGCCTGCTTTACCGGGTCCCTGGAGGGAATAAAAAAGTGATAGGCCCCCCGCGGCATCCCGTTTTTACGTGCATGCTTCCAATTACGCTTAAACTGCGCATCCACATCCTTTTCTCCTTCGGTAGCCTTTATAAAGGAGAAGCCGATACCCACGTTCCGGATCTTCATGGCTTTTACCTCTTTCCAGTCAATGTTTTTCTGGTACCGGGAAACATCAATACCGTGCAGGGAATAATCAACAGGGATCTCAATGCCAAACTCCGGATACCGTTTTACTTCGAGCTCAAACTTACGGTTCCAGTCCAGCATAAACAGTACACCGATCAGCACCACCAGGACCAGCAAAGACAATACAAGTCTCCACTGGTAAGACATTTTTTTCTTTTTCCTTCTTCGTTTTTTCCTGGTTGCCATAAAAAAACCGGGTCCAATACGGACCCGGCAAAATTATTTGTTTAAAGCTGATATCCTCCTACCGCCTGTTAAATTTTGTCTTAAATACGCTTTTCCGGTTCTCAATATCGTCCAGCGCCTGTTCTACCGCACTTAACCGGGCGATCTTCACCAGCCCTTCGCGTCCCGTTTCATAATCGGTAGCAGAACTATAGATAAAATCAGATGCATACCGTACAACGCGTTCCTGTACGGGTATATTGTGAATCAGCTCCAGGTGTTCCGCCATGATCTCCGGCCTTGCGAGGTCTATAGAAAGCATCTCCTTTACCCGTTTCCAAACTTCCAGCTTTTTCTGCGCGCCCAGGAAACCGTAGTTCTTCTGGAAATGCTCGATCAGCCATTGCCGCCGCTCTTCGGGCTCATTATTAACCGCCTCTATTACCTTTTCGGTGGTAAATTGCTTAAAGGCCTTTCTCAATTCCTTAAAGGATACATTCTTCTGCACCTGGCAAATCATATAGAGCTTGTTGGGCATCAGGCACCAGCCGTATACGATCAGTCCCTTGCTGTTGATATAATGATTAAGCGTGTGTACCACGATCTGTTTATACACAGGCCTGATAAAAATATCTGTAAGATCAACGGTTTCCAGTGTTAAAAAATAACACCCATGATCATCAAATGATATTACCCGTTCATTATCCATGACTATTATCCGAATACTTGGTTCAATCACATCTATGTTCATCCCGGTGGAATGTTCATTAAATGTTAATGTTTTTATGAGGGCAAAACTTGTTCCAATTATTTTAAAGGGATGTCCAAATTTTATGCTTCAAAAACACAGGTATGACTGACCTGATTTTATTTACTTAATAATCAAGGAGTAAGAATAGAACTTTTTTTTAATATTATAAAAAAAATCAGGATAAAATTTTTAGCCGGGCATAATTCAGCAGGATCTTTTTCTCCCCGTTGGCGTTAAACCGGATCAGGGCCATTTTATTATGCTGACTTCCCTCCAGCTTCAGCACCTCTCCGAATCCGAATTTCTGATGTTCTACCTTCTGGCCTACAGCGATATCATTAATGTCGCTGGCCTGAAAATCGGCCGAAGGTGTATGTTCAACCACCTTTTTTGCCTCCGGTTTGGGCCCCAGGTATTCCGGGGTGGTCTTTTTTGCAGGGGGCGGCCCGTATTTCCGTTCTGCAGCCGCGGTACTGTTGCCCCAGCCGCCGCTCATGCGCTCGTATACCGAACCGGTGCTGCCAAAACCGAATGAACTTTGCATTTTGGTGCCTCCGCCCGCATAGGTATTGTCGATATGATCCTTGGGCAGTTCCTCAATAAAACGGCTGGGTTCATTTTGTACGAGAGAGCCGAATTTATAACGGGTGTTCGCATAGGTGATCCATAATTTATCCTTAGCCCGGGTTACCACCACATAAAATAACCGCCGCTCCTCCTCCAGCTCTTCTCTTGTGTTAATACTCATAGCATTGGGAAACAACTGCTCTTCCAGGCCGGCAGCAAAAACACAGGAAAATTCCAATCCCTTGGCTGCGTGAATGGTCATCAGTTTGACCGTATCGGCATCCGGGTCTTTATTGTCTGAATCTGTCAGTAAGGTGATCTGCTGCAGGTAGGCCCCCAGGCTTTTATCAATCACCTCCCCTTCCTCATTATCGGGACTTTCCACCCATTCTTTGATCGAGTTCAGCAACTCCTGGATGTTCTCATAACGTTGCAGTCCTTCTGTACTTTTATCGTTAAAAAGCTCCTTCACCAGGTTCGTTTGTTTTCCTACATGAAAGGCCACATCATATGCGTTCTGTTTTTCCAGCATGGTTGAGCAACTTCTGATCATCGTCACAAATTCCTGGATCACGCTGAGGGTTCCGGCCCGGAATCCCATCTGATCGGCCCGCTCCAGCACTTCCCACATGGTAAGCTGATGCGTATTAGCCAATAGCAACACCTTGTCGATGGTGGTTTTTCCGATGCCCCTTACCGGATAGTTGATGATCCTTTTAAGCGCTTCTTCGTCCCGGCTGTTTACGATCAGCCGCAGATAGGCAACAAAATCTTTGATCTCCTTACGCTGATAAAAGCTGATGCCCCCATACATGGTATAAGGGATGTTCATGCGCCGCAGCGATTCCTCAAACGCCCGGCTTTGCGCATTGGTACGATATAAAATGGCAAAATCCCTGTTGGAAAAATGATTGCGCAGTTTTTGTTCCTGTATGGTATCGGCCACAAATTTGCCTTCATCATTATCGGTCATTGTGCGAACAATACGGATCTTTTCCCCGTTGGCGTTTTCGGTAAATAATACCTTGGGGATCTGGGCCTTATTATTACGGATCACTTCATTAGCCGCATGAATGATGGTTTGCGTGCTCCTGTAATTCTGTTCCAGCTTTACCACTTTTACATCATCATAGTCCTTTTGAAATTGCAGGATGTTCTGGATCGTAGCCCCGCGGAAACTATAAATACTCTGGGCATCATCACCCACCACGCAAACATTTTCATGCATAGCGCCCAGCAATTTTACGATCTCGTACTGAGCCGGGTTCGTATCCTGGTACTCATCAATCATAATATACCGGAATTTATGCTGGTACTTGCTCAGCACTTCCGGAAAACTTCTTAACAACTCATAGAATTTCAGCAGCAGATCATCAAAATCCATGGCACCGTTCTTAAAGCAGCGCTTGCAGTAGGCGTCATAGATCTTGGCAATGGCCGGGCGGTTAGCCCGAAGGTCTTCCTGCTGTATATGGTAATCGGTTGCATAATCCATCGGGCTTACCAACGCATTCTTTGCCGAGGAGATCCGGTTATATACCGTTGCCGGTTTATACAGCTTATCATCCAGGTGCATTTCGTTGATGACCGTTTTTACCACGCTCTTGGCGTCGTCGGTATCGTAAATCGTAAAACTATTGGGGTACCCCAGGCGATGCGCCTCCGAACGGAGGATCCTTGCAAACACACTGTGAAACGTGCCGATGTATAAATTCCGCGCCTCATTATTTCCAAGTATCCGCTCAATACGCTCCTTCATTTCCCGGGCGGCTTTGTTGGTAAACGTCAGCGCCAGTATGTTAAAGGCATCAACGCCCTTTGCCATCAGGTGAGCAATACGTGTGGTAAGCACTTTGGTTTTTCCGCTTCCCGCCCCCGCAATAATCATCAATGGGCCATCAATATGTAATACGGCTTCTTTCTGCCGTTCATTCAATCCTACTAAATAATCCTGCATGGCCGCAAGGTACGAAGCAGAACGCGGGTTTAAAAAGATTCTGTACCTTTTTTGCTAACAGAATGATTAGCTTTTATTTAACCGCTCCCATATCTGAGGGATCCTTTTGATCCAGACCAGCTCCCGCTTCTTTTCGCGGGCGGGAACAGCCGGGCTCCCAAAATAAGCCTCCCCGCCTTTCAGGGAAGACGGCACGCCGCTTTGCGCATTCACCACGGCCCCTTTGCCGATCGTGAGCGTTTTGCTTACACCAACCTGTCCCCACAGGATCACCTCGTCTTCAATGACCGATGCACCCGCAATACCGACCTGGGCTGCAAACAAACAATTTTTTCCTATCAGGGTATCGTGGCCGATATGCACCAGGTTATCCATCTTTGTTCCCGCGCCAATACGGGTAACCCCCGTAACACCCCGGTCGATGGTACATCCTGCACCAATTTCAACATCCGCTTCTATTTCCACGGTACCGCAGCTGATCATTTTTTTATAATGTGCAGGCCGGTTGGTTTTTTTGTTATAGTAAAAGGCATCGCTGCCAATAACGGTTCCGCTCTGGATAATCACATTATCTCCGATGGTGCAATAATCCATAATCGTTACATTGGGGTAAATAATGCAGTTAGCGCCAATGGTAACATGATGACCCAGGTATACATTGGGCATCACAACCGTGCCGGTTCCCGTTTTTGCTGTTGCTGAAATTGCCTCCAGGGAAGGCTGAAACGGACGGAAGGCAGATACGATCTTCAGGTATGCTTCAAATGGTTCTTCAACGATCAGGAGTGCCTTGCCCTGCGGCACCTCTCGTTCCGCATTGATGATGATAAAGCTGGCGGCCGAATAAATGCTGGTATCATAGTACTTGGGATGATCCACAAAAACAAGGTCCCCCTTTTCTACCTGGTGGATCTCATTGATACCTGTTGCGAAGGCTGTATGATCGCCAACAACTCTTGCTTTAATAAGCGTAGCTATTTCTGAAAGCGGAACAGGATTTTCGAATCGCATATCTTTTTTTTCAAAGGTAGGCGTAACTGGTTGTTGATGCTCAAAACAGCAAAGTTTTTCACATTCCGGAGGTTTTGGGTTGCCCCTGATAAAAAGATTTCAGGGTTGCGATCCTGTACGAAAGATGCTTTCAGCAGTTAAAGAACGATCCTTCAACATCCTGCCAGCCATCTCTTATAAAAAAATCAGTTCTCATGAAACCCTTTATTCATCAATGTTTCAGCGATTCATCACAGATCATCAAACACCGGTATAAACTTAACTGCATGTCGTCAGCCGGTTGAATCATCTTTAAGCAGGCGCCACATATCCACAAGCCATTTTAAAATGTGAATAAAATTTGTAGTAAATAATTTTTGTATCGACAAAATAATAATTAATATTGTGGTGGGAAATTTTGTTTCCCATACTTACTAACCCATCTTTATAAAATAATCCCTTCTCTTTCGGAGGGATTTTTTTATTGCCGCATCCATCCGGTAACGATCTTCTGCCTTCTTTTTATTTTCACAAAGAGACGTAGCGAATAATTATCTTTACAAAAATCACTTTATGTTCAAATCAATGACAGGCTTTGGCCGTGCTGAAAAAACGATTGGCAATAAAACCTTCCTGGTAGATATCAAATCATTAAACGGAAAGCAGTTTGATCTGTCATTGAGATTGCCGGCATTGTTAAAATCGCAGGAGTTCAATATACGGAAAACACTGGCAGAAGGACTGAGCCGGGGTAGTGTCGAATGCAGCATCAGCTTAAAAGACACAGGCGATGCAAAACCCGTTACCATCAATACGGATCTTGCCAAGGCTTATTTCCATTCGCTGTCTACCCTTTCTAAAGAACTGGATATTGACACTTCCAATATCCTGAGCGCGCTGATCAAATTGCCGGAGGTGATCACCCCCACCAGTGAAACCTTGTCAGACGAAGATGCGGCTACTTTTACAAGTTTGTTAAAAGACGCCATTGCAGACCTTAACCAGCACCGGCTGAATGAAGGCCATATACTGGAAGAGGAACTGACCGGGCGCATCCGCAATATCGAAAAGCTTCAGGCCGAAGTGGAAAAACTCGACCCTTCCCGAAAATCAATGATCCGCGAAAACATCGTGAAGTTGCTGGAAGAAAAAGTGGGAAAGGAAAATTTTGATACCAACCGCCTGGAACAGGAACTGATCTATTATATTGAAAAGATCGACATTACCGAAGAGCTGGTGCGCCTTAAAAACCATTGCGATTACTTCATGCAAACCATCCAGGAAGATGGCGATATCAAGGGAAAAAAACTCTCCTTCATCCTCCAGGAAGTAGGAAGGGAGATCAACACCACCGGATCAAAAGCCTATCATGCTTCCATTCAAAAACTGGTGGTCATGATGAAAGATGAACTGGAAAAAGCAAAAGAGCAGGTACTGAATGTTTTGTGATCCCGGGCGCCTGTTGCTCCTGGCGACTGCTTCACTGAAATCATCCGGCCGTTCCTGAATATCAATACGCCTCCAAAGGTCCGTTCCCTGGTTCATTTTACACCTGGTAACGGGCCCGGATGCGCGGAACCGTCAAAAAACGAAGAACCTCCCTGTTTCAGAGATGGCGGATGAACCGTATAATAGTACATTTGCAAAAATGCACCCCAGATGAATCGGTTGGTTTATGTTTTACTTTTTGTTTCGGTCAGCGTTGTTTTGTCCTGCAGGCAGGTTGAGGTAACAGAACGGGTGGCAGACATTCCCCGGCATGAATGGAGCCAAAAAACACCGGCGGTGGTGGAGATCGATATAAAAGACACTGCCACTTACGAGCTGTACCTGCTGGTGCGACATACCCAGCAATACCGTTTTAACAATCTTGTTGCAAAGATCTCCATTAAGGATACCGCCAACCATCCGTTATCCTCCTTCAAAGTAAATGCCTCTCTGGTTAACCCTTCCGGCAAATGGGCGGGAAATAATATAGACGATCTGTATGATCACCGGATCCGTTTACATACTACCGTTGCATTAAAGAAAAACCGGTACCGTTTTACCATCAGCCAGCTGATGAAAGATGATCCCCTGGACTTTGTGCTCAATGCCGGTATCGGTATCAAAAAAATCACAGAAACCCAACCGTAATATGGAACAAAAGCGGAGACGCCACTCAAAAAAAGCATCCGTTATTTTTTATTTGCTGGTGGTTTACATCCTGGCTGCATTAGTGTGGTGGTTTATTTCCCTCGAACAACAAAACAACCGGCTTCACCAGTCCAAGATCGAGCATTTAAAAATTGCAGCGCCGGATACCAGTACGGCCCGTTATAAAGATCAGTTTTACCGCATCAAAGATGAATACCGCCGAAACCGTGTAAAATATGCAGGCGAAGGCATCGTATTCCTCGGCCTCATCCTCATTGGCGCACTGTTTATTTACCGGTACATTACCCAGCAAACCCGGCTGCAGCAACAGCAACAGAATTTTACCATGGCCGTAACCCATGAACTGAAGACACCGATTGCCGTAGCCACCCTCAATCTTGAAACCCTGCTCAGACATACGCTTGACGAAGCAAAAAGGCGTAAACTGATCGCGATGACCCTTGAAGAAACCGAGCGGCTTCATTTTCTTACCAACAACATCCTGGTATCCGCACAACTGGAAGGCCAGGGACGCAAGATCAGCAAAGAAGATCTGAATCTATCCAACCTGCTTACCGACCGCGTGGCTGAGTTCAGAAAACGGTTCCCGGACCGGCATTTTGAAGCCCTGATCGACCCGGAAGCAGATATAAAGGGAGACCCGCTCCTGCTGCAGATACTGGTTAACAACCTTATTGAAAATGCACTAAAATACAGCTCCAAGGAAGGCCTCATCACCATCCGGCTGAACAAACAACCGCAACAGGTTGTTGTTTCCGTAACCGACGAAGGACCCGGTATCCCCGACGAAGAAAAGAAAAAGATCTTTACGAAGTTCTACCGCATCGGCAACGAGGCCACTCGCAAAAAACAAGGTACAGGACTGGGACTTTATTTATGTGACAAAATCGCCAAAGATCACAATGCAGACATTTCAGTGACAAATCATGACCCGAACGGGAGTACTTTTGCGGTTAAATTTCACACTTAGTCGTTCGATAAAAGACAACAAACTATGAACGGAGACAAAACGGCTACTATATTACTGGTAGAAGACGAAGAAAATCTTCACGAGGCGTTAAAACTGAATCTTGAACTGGAGGGTTATGCCATTACTTCGGCCTTTGATGGGGTGCAGGCTATAGAGGCGATCAAAAATGAATATTTCGACCTGGTAATATTAGACATCATGCTCCCGGAAATGGATGGGATCGCCGTTGCGGAAACCATTCGCCTGGGCAACAATGAAGTGCCGATTTTGATGCTGAGCGCCAAAAACACCAGTAACGACAAAGTGCTCGGCCTGAAAAAAGGTGCAGATGATTACCTCACCAAACCGTTTAACCTGGAAGAGCTACTGCTCCGTATACAAAAGCTCATCAATAAGAATCAAAAACTGCAGGACAAAAGCACGGTTGGCAATTCGTACACTTTTGGAGACAACATTATTGACTTCAAAGCCCAGGAAGCCGTAACCAAATATGCAGGCAAGATCCAGCTGAGTAAAAAAGAAGCCATGCTGCTAAAGCTCCTCATCGAAAACAAAAACGAGGTGGTACCCCGCGAAAAGATCCTGCAGGCGGTATGGGGCTACAATGTATATCCTACAACACGTACCATCGACAACTTTATCCTTAATTTCAGAAAATATTTTGAAAAGGACAGCCGCAATCCCAAATTTTTTCACTCGGTAAGAGGTGTGGGATATAAGTATACAGAATAGTTTTTATATTGTGGTATGCTTCGCCTTACCATGATACTGCTGCTCTTTTTACTTCCTGTATCTGACGCATCCGCGCAGCAGGCATCACCGGATATTTCTGTTTTTCTTCAACAAAGGCTGGACGCTTATAACGCCCAACATCCGGAACAGGTGCTTATAGTGGTTACCGATAAGAACGTATATGCGAGGAACGAAATGCTTTGGTTTGCCGGTTATATACTATCGCAACCCGCATCTGTAAAGGATACCGCTACCGTACTCATTGCCACCTGGGTAGATGATGTAACCAATAAAGTGCTGCTTCAAAAGAAATTCCCCATCCAAAACGAATTTTCAACCGGTAATTTTCTGGTACCGGACAGTACCATGCCGGGCGCCCATCATGTTATTTTCAGCACCGACCTGTTGCACCATAATAACCCCGTCGGAGAATATAGCCTGCCGCTTTCTGTCAAGACCAATTTAGCGCTCAACTATACAACGGAACTTACAATCCCGGACAGTTTAAACACCACAGATAAAACCGGGGTATGCATTGCCTTAATTCCCACGGTTTATAAACAACTGATGCCGGGGGCCCTATTCACGTACCGGCTGAAAGGGCAGAAACAACAGCATATTGAATTAAACAAACTGGGCAAGGGCGTCATTTATATTGATAAGAAACAGATCGCATCCGGCAGCGGTGTACTGTATACCACCACCCGTTTTAAAGATGAGGAATATGTGGTGAATATTAAACTTCCCGCACCAAAAAAAGACCGGGATACACTAAGCGTCCGGTTTTATCCGGAGGGTGGCGACCTGGTATCCGGGCTCAGGAGCCGGGTGATCTGCGAGGTCCGGACCGGCGGGGACACTACACCCGTTTCTGCAACACTTCTGCGCGATGGAACTCCGCTCTTTCCGGTATCGATCAATGCCAGCGGAACGGGCGATTTCACCTTCCGGCCGCAAAAGGGCTCCCGCTATACCCTGCAGGTTACCTGTAAAGCACAGGACCACTACATTGATCTTCCTCCAGTACTGGATGAGGGCATTGTGATACATATCCCCACGGCCGTGATCCATGATTCGCTGCATATAGAAATGCAAAGCAATACGCCGCGCAACGTTACGGTTACCATGCACAATACAGCCGTAGCTTTTAGCACACCGCAGATACTGGTAAAAAACGGCTCCAACATTGTGATCCCGATAAAAGAGATGAAAGGCATTTATGCCATTACGGTATTCGACGACAAGGCCCGCCCGCTTGCAGAACGACTGATCTTTGCCCGGTATGATCAAAAAAACAAGGTTGACATCTTTTTTAACAAAGAACTCTTTAGCACCAGGGATAGCGTACATACCACACTACAGATCTCCGGCCCCGGTGATCGGCCAACACCTGCCGTATTAACGGTCAGCTGTGTAGCCATGAACAGGATCGCCACCGATATCCGGAAGGACCTTGAAAGCGTTTATTATTTAGAGCGCGAGCTGGATGGCATTGCCCTGTATGGCCCACAGGGCCGGCTGATGGATAATAAGCCGTTGCTGGAGGAGGCCCTTTTGCTTAGAGGCTGGCGGCGTTACAAGTGGCAGCAGTTGCAAAACAACAGCGGTGATACTGCAAAAATTGTAAAGCCGGAAGTCAAAGGCCGCCTGCTCCGGTTTGAAAAAAAGGTAAAAAAACCGGAAGAGCTGATGCTCATGAAAGATGAAGGTTTAAGTATTGGCAATGCTGATCAGGAAGGCAATTTTATTTTAAGCAGGAATGACCTGCTGGTCAAAGATGGAAGAAAACTGTTCATCAAAGCGATTGGAGAAAACAAAGATGGCTTCCGGTATGAGATCACCGACAGTCTTACAAAAATTGCAGCCGCTGTGGCCGGCAACAAAAATTTCGAGCCGCCTGTTATCCGGCCCCTGTTCAAAGATGCGGAGCAGGACCAGATGAATGCACAGGAAAGGGGGAAGACGCTTGAGGCGGTGGTGGTACACTCAAAGGAAAAATTTCATGCATATGGAACCAACGAATGTGGTGACTATGTTTGCCAGTATAACATTTTAAATTGCATTAACCACCCTTTCCCGTTTTCGAAACCGATAGTTGGCAATACCTACCGCACGAATAATGCAGGAACCGTTCTATACCAGGGCTGTAAAAACGGCCCCATTGTAAATACAGATTATTTGATTTACCAGGCCCGCGAGTTTTATGGTATGGACAGTGCCCTTATGAAACA
>Ga0222424_100370_pt1 | contig 28856 bp, 29 predicted proteins | sample 2B2ome_FD_182468 | JGI IMG/M metagenome (GOLD analysis project Ga0222424, IMG submission 182468) | Enriched microbial communities from leaf-cutter ant dump, University of Wisconsin, Madison, United States - 2B200A (version 2) | ecosystem: Environmental > Terrestrial > Nest > Insects nest > Nest... | reverse complement strand
GCCCTGCAGGTAGAAGGAGGGCAGGAACTCGGACAGGATGTCGGCCACGCCGGTCTCGCCGAACATGGCCGGCTGCCAGGCCTTGGTGCCGAGCACGCGGCCGTCGCGCACATAGAGCACCTGCAGGCAGACACCGCCCGGCTGGGCGGCGACGCCGAAGACATCCGCCGAGCCGATGTCCTTGAGCACGAACTGCTGCTCCTGCACGCGCCGCAGCGCGGCGAGCTGGTCGCGGTAGACGGCGGCGCGCTCGAAATCCAGCGCGTCGGCGGCCATGCTCATGCGCGCGATCAGGTTGTCGGTGACCTCCTCGTTGCGTCCGTCCAGGAACAGGCGGGTGTTCTCGACGTCGCGCCGGTAGTCGTCGGCGCTGACATAGCCCACGCAGGGCGCCCGGCAGCGCTTGATCTGGTATTGCAGGCAGGGCCGCTCGCGGTTGCGGAACACGCTGTCCTCGCACTGGCGCACCTGGAACAGCTTCTGCAGCAGGCCGAGGCTGTCGCGCACCGCGCCCGAGCTCGGGAACGGCCCGAAATAGCGGCCCTTGCGCTGCCTGGGCCCGCGGTGGAAGCCCAGCCGGGGCCAGTCGTCGGCCTCGGACAGGAAGACATAGGGATAGCTCTTGTCGTCGCGCAACAGGACGTTGTACGGCGGCTTGAGCGACTTGATCAGGGTCTGCTCCAGCAGCAGCGCCTCGGTCTCGGACGCCGTGATGGTGATTTCCACACCGTGGATGCGCTCGACCAGCGCCCGTGTCTTCGGGCTGGCGACATGCTTCAGAAAATAGGAGGACACCCGGTTCTTCAGCGCCCTCGCCTTGCCGACATAGAGCACGCTGCCATCGGCGGCGAGCATGCGGTAGACACCGGGCGCCAGCGGCAGCGTCCTCAGCTGGGCGCGGATCGGCGCCAGCCGCGCCTCGTCATCCGCCACGACGCTCATGCGCGCAAGCCCATGTCAGGCCAGCATGCCATGCTGCAGCGCCAGCCGGGTCAGGGCGATGTCGTTGTCGACGCCCAGCTTCTGGAACAGACGGCTGCGGTAGGTGCTGATCGTCTTCGGGCTGAGGTAGAGCTGCTCGGCGATGTCCTGCACGCGCTTCTCGCTGACCAGCAGCATGAGCACCTGCAGCTCGCGCTCCGACAGCATGTGGAAGGGATTGCCCGGCGACTCCGGCGCATGCTGCTGCAAGGCCAGCACCTGGGCCAGCGCCGGGCTGATGTAGCGCTGGCCGCGCGCGGCGCGGCGGATGGCGGTGACGACATCGTCCAGCTCGGCGCCCTTGGTCAGATAGCCGGCCACGCCGGCCTGCAGCAGGCGGGCCGGCAGGGGGCCGTCCTCGATGACGCTGAGCATGACGATGCGCAGGTCGGGCCACTGCCGCATCAGGCGCAGGCTGGCCTCGTGCCCGCCCATGCCCGGCATGCCGAGGTCCATGAGCAGCACCTGGGGCTGGCGTTCGCGCACCAGATCCAGCGCCTCCTCGCCACTCGCGGCGCAGCCGACCACCTCCAGCCCGGGCACATCGGCCAGCATGCGCGACAGGCTCATGCGGATCAGGCTGTGGTCATCGACAATGGCGACACGAATGTTCACTGAAGGCGCTCATCGGGTGAAATCCACCCTATCTTAGCGAGAGAGAGTTGTGTTACAAAATAACGGCAAGCCGTTTGTCACCAGAGGCCGTCATGAAAAGGCTCGCAAACGCTTCGAGAAGCCGTCGGTGGGGTGAGTGCATCCCCATGGTCGCCGACGACTCCAACAGACAGAATCAGGTAAAGACACAGATGTTGATCAATTCCTTCCGCGGCCCGGCGCGCCTGCTGCTGGCCCTGCTGCTTTCGCTTTCCATCGTCGCGCCCGCCACCCTGCTCACCGCCCAGCCGGCCCAGGCCGCCGAGAAATCCTCGAAGGCGAACGGCAAGACCCAGAAAACCGTCAAGAAGGTCGCGCAAAAGAAAACGACCAAGAAGAAGGTCGTCAAGAAAGGCGGCAAGAAGACCACGCGCAAGGCCGCCGTGGCCGCCGTCGCGGCCGCACCGGTCGTGCTCAGCGCCGCCGAGCTCGCCGCCCAGCAGCGCCGTCGCACGCCCGACACCATACAGAACAATTTCGACGTGCCGCTGGCGGTCGAATCCAAGGCCGCCTACATCGCCAACACGCGCACCGGCGAAATGCTCTACGGCAAGAACATCCACCAGATCGTGCCCATCGCCTCCATCACCAAGCTGATGACCGCCATGGTCGTGCTTGACGCGGGTCAGGACCTGAACGATCCGGTGACCATCACCGACGCCGACGTCGACCACCTGCGCAACACGCACTCGCGCCTGGCCGTCGGCACCACGCTGACGCGCGGCGACATGATGCTGATCGCGCTCATGGCTTCCGAGAACCGCGCCGCCGCCGCCCTCGCCCGCAGCTATCCGGGCGGCACGCCGGCCGCCATCGCCGCCATGAACCGCAAGGCCCGCAGCTTGGGCATGACCAGCGCCCGCTTCCTCGACTCCACCGGCCTGCACGGCGAGAACAGCGCCACCCCCGCCGACCTGGCGAAGATGGTCCAGGCCGCCTACCGCTACCCCGACATCCGCGCCTTCTCGACCATGCCGGAATACCAGGTCGAATCCAGGGGACGCATCCTGCAGTACCGCAACACCAACGGTCTGGTGAAGAAGTCCGACTGGAACATCGAGGTGTCCAAGACCGGTTTCATCAACGAGGCCGGCCGCTGCCTGGTCATGATGGCGCACATCCGCAACATGCCGGTGGTGATCGTGCTCATGGACTCGTTCGGCAAGTACACCCGCATCGGCGACGCCAACCGCGTCAAGCGCTGGCTGGAACTGGCCTCCTCCGGCACCTGAGCCCGCCCCCTGCGCGTGGCCTCAGGCCGCGCGCAGGCGGTCAGACCAGACCACCATCTCCCGCCGCCGCTCGCGCCAGTCCGGGCACAGCCTGTCCTGCCAGGCATGGAAGCGCGGCCCGTGGTTGAACTCGCGCAGATGGCAGAGCTCGTGGCAGATCACATAGTCGATGCAGTCCGGCGGCACGCTCATGAGCTGGATGCCGAGCGTGATGCGGCCGTCACGCGAGCAACTGCCCCAGCGTGAGCGCATGTGGCGCAGACGCACCTCCGCCGGCACCCATTCCGGGCCGAAGCCCTCCGCAAGGGCGCGCAGGCGCCCGGGCAGCCAGGCGACCGCCTCCGCCTTCTGCCACTGCAGCAGCGCGGCCTGCAGATCATCTCCGCTCTGCCAGAGCGCCGGGCTGACATGCAGCGCGGCGGCGCCATCCGCCGCGCGCCAGACCGGCGGCCGGCGGCCACGGCGCGCCGGCTGGCCGGCGGGATCGCCGGGCAGCACCGCCAGCGCCTCGCCCAGATGCCACCACACCCTGCCCTCGCCCCAGCCGGGGCGGGCCGGGCGCGCCGCGATCTCGTCGAGGTGACGCTGTATCCAGTCATGCCGGCTGCGCACGAAGGCGTCGATTTCGTACAAGGGCAGACGACGCGGCGCGCGCACCTGGACATGGCCATCCTGGCGGATATGGATGGCCAGCGTGCGGCGGGCGCTGCGCACCAGCTCGTAGGCGACGCCGGTCATGCCCCGGCGACCTCGTCGACATGCTGGCGTATGACCATGAGGAACTCGTCGCCGTAGCGCTCCAGCTTGCTGTCGCCGATGCCGCCGATCTGGCGCATCTCGCGCAGGCTCAGCGGCATGTGCTCGATCATGGCCAGCAGCGTGCTGTCGTGGAAGATGACATAGGGCGGCACGCCCTGGGCCTTGGCCAGCTCGCTGCGCTTCGCGCGCAGGGCCAGCCACAGCGGCTGGTCGGCGGCATCGACCTGGGCCGAGGCGCGCGAACTGCCGCCACGGGCGCTGCGCTGGGCGGTGAGGGTGTCGCGGTCCTGGCGCAAGGCGAGGCTGACCTCGCCCTTGAGCAGCGCGCGGCACTCGGGCGACAACCGGAGCGTGCCGAAGCCATCGCCATCGACCTGCAGCAGGCCCTTGGCCAGCAACTGCCGGAACAGGCTGCGCCAGGTCTTGAGGCTGACCGACTGGCCCTGCCCGAAGAGCGCGAGGCGGTCATGGCCATTGGCCGTGACCCGCTCCGAACGCTTGCCCGCGAGCACGTCGAGCACGTACTCGACGCCGTAGCGCTGACCGGTGCGGTAGACCGCCGACAGCGCCAGGCGGGCCGGTTCGGTGGCATCCCAGGTCGCCACCGGCTCGGCGCAGATGTCGCAGTTGCCGCAGGGCTCGGGCAGGTGCTCGTCGAAGTAGCGCAGCATGAGCTGGCGGCGGCAGTCGGTGGTCTCACAGAGCTGCAGCATGGCGTCGATGCGCCGGCGCTCGTGGCGCTTGTGCTCCTCGCTGCCCTCCGACTGCGCCAGCATCTGCTGGTGCTTGATGACATCCTGCAGGCCGTAGAACAGGCAGACCGTGGACGGCAGGCCGTCACGGCCGGCGCGGCCGGTCTCCTGGTAGTACGCCTCCATGCTCTTGGGCAGGTCGAGGTGCGCGACGAAGCGCACATTGGGCTTGTCGATGCCCATGCCGAAAGCGATGGTGGCGACGACGATGACACCCTCCTCGCGCAGGAACTTGGTCTGGTTGGCCTCGCGCTCGGCCGCAGGCAGGCCGGCGTGGTAGACCAGCGCCGGGAAGCCGCGCGCCTTCAAGGCCTCGGCGACCTTCTCGGTCTTCGCGCGCGACAGGCAGTAGACGATGCCGGCGTCCTGCGGGTGCTCGCGCTTGATGAAGTCGACGAGCTGGTCCATGGCGTTGAGGCGCGGCAGGATGCGGTAGAACAGGTTGGGCCGGTCGAAGCTGCCGAGGAAGACTTCGGCGTCCTCCAGCCGCAGCAGGCGGATGATGTCGGCGCGGGTGCGCAGGTCGGCGGTGGCGGTCAGCGCCACGCGCGGCACGTTCGGGAACTGCTCGGCGAGCACCGACAGGCCCAGGTAGTCGGAACGGAAATCATGGCCCCACTGCGACACGCAGTGCGCCTCGTCGATGGCGAACAGGCTGATCTCGACGCGCTGCAGCAGCTCCAGCGCGCGCGCCGTGACCAGGCGCTCGGGCGCCATGTAGAGCAGGTCGAGACGGCCGTCGAGCAGCTGCGACTCGATCGCGCGCGCCTCGTGCGCGTCCAGGCTGCTGCTCAGGTAGGCCGCGCGCACGCCCAGCTGCAGCAGCGTGGCGACCTGATCCTGCATGAGCGAGATCAGCGGCGACACGACGATGGCCGTGCCCGGCCGCATCAGCGCCGGCACCTGGTAGCACAGCGACTTGCCGCCACCCGTGGGCATCAGCACCAGCGCGTCGCGCCCGCCCGCCACCGCCTGCACGATGGCGCCCTGCTGCATGCGGAAGCCGTCGTAGCCCCAGACATGGCGCAGCACCTCGCGCGCCTGCGCCGCCAGATCATCCTCCGGCATGACACTGCCTGACTTCATGCCCACCCTCTCGCACCCCGGCTGCCGCCGGCACTACAATCCGCATCACTTATCCGGAGAAAGTCATGCACGAACAATACGCCCTGCCCACCGCCACCCTGGGCGCCCTCGAAGACTTTCTCGATGGCGAGGACAACGAACACGGTCTCGACTTCCTGGGCGCGCACGGCTTCCTGACCGCGCTCACCGTGGGTCCGCGCGGCACGCTGGACGACGAGGCCCTGGCCGCCTTCTTCGAGGACAACCTGCCTGATGCCGCCATCCTCGAACAGCTGCGCGCCTGGCAGCGCAGCATACACGCTGTGCTCTACCATGGCGCCCGTCTGGAGCTGCCCTGCCCGCTGGTGTCCAGCCCGACCGAGGCGAACGAGCTCAGCGACTGGTGCGTGGGCTTCATGGAAGGCCTCTTCCTCGACGAGGACCGCTGGTACGCCGGCCACGAGGACGACATCGCCGACCTGACCCTGCCCATGGTGGTCATCTCCGACCTCATCGACGACCCCGACCTGCAGATCCTGCGCCGCGACCGCAAGCTGCTGAAGGAAATGACCCTGCAGATTCCCGAGCTGATCACCGAGATCTACCTGCTCTTCCACGCGCCCGCCAACGCCTGACACCGCATCCGCGCCGCCTGTCACTTGCGCAGCCCGGCGGCGCGCTCGGCGGCCAGCCGCATCTGCAGGCGGCGCTCGGCGAAACGCGCGCGCTGGTCCGCCGTCAGGCTGTCGTGGCAGGCCGGACAGCTGATGCCCTCCTCGTACTTGTCCGAGGCCTTGTCGGCCGGCGTCACCGCGCGCCGGCAGCCGTAGCACAGCTCGGCCACGCCCTCCGCCAGGCCATGGGTGACGCCCACGCGCTCGTCGAACACGAAGCACTCGCCCCGCCACAGGCTCTGCTCGGGCGGAACCTCCTCCAGATACTTCAGGATGCCGCCCTTGAGGTGGTAGACCTCAGCGAAGCCCTGCTGGCGCATGTAGCTGGACGCCTTCTCGCAGCGGATGCCGCCGGTGCAGAACATGGCGACCCTGCGATGCTTCGCCGGGTCCAGGTTCTCCGCGACATAGCCCGGAAACTGCCGGAAGCTCCGCGTGCGCGGATCGACCGCGCCCTCAAAGCTGCCGATGGCGACCTCGTAGTCGTTGCGGGTGTCGATGACGATGACCTCCGGATCGCTGATGAGCGCGTTCCAGTCCTGCGGCGCGACATAGGTACCAACCACAGCGGTGGGATCGACGAAGGGCACGCCCAGGGTCACGATCTCCTGCTTGAGCTTGATCTTGAGGCGCACGAAGGGATGCCGGTCGCTGAACGACTCCTTGTGCTCCAGCATGGCCAGGCGCGGGTCGGCGCGCAGCCAGGCGAGCACGCTGTCGATGCCCTGGCGCGTGCCGGAGATGGTGCCGTTGACGCCTTCCTGCGCCAGCAGCAGCGTGCCGCGTATGCCCTCGGCCTCGCACAGCGCCTTCAGCGGCGCCTGCTTGTCGCGGAAATCGTCGAGACGGGCGAAGTGATAGAGCGCCGCCACCACGATGTCGCGCGCGCCATCGGTGTGGGCGGCGGCGGCCTCAGCCATGCTTGCTGCCTCCGCGGCAGGCCGGGCTGTCCGGGGCCGCGCCGGTCGCCGCCCATTCATCCGGCGTGTAGGTGTGCAGCGCCAGCGCATGCAGGCCGCGCTGCATTTCCGGCTGGACCAGGGCGTAGACACGCTGGTGGCGAGCGACCGAGCGCAGGCCGCCGAATGCCGGTGTCACCAGCACGACCTTGTAGTGGGTCTCGCCACCCGGACCGCTGTGGTTGTGCGACTCGTTGAGCACTTCCAGATGCGTGGGCGCGAACGCCTGGCTCAGGGTGTCCCGCAGCCAGGCCTGGCGGGAATGCGCTGACGGGGCGGCCGGGCCGGACATGAAGCCTCCAGTGAGCAGACTGCTCTGATGATCGGACATGTCCTGATTATAGAGCCTGGGTCCACGCTTCGCTTGCATCCTGGCGCGGATGCGCTATGCTTTGCTCAAATATTACCTTTTTTGATTACTAAGAATTTTATGAGTAATAATTCAGGCACATTCAAGCTGGACCAGACCCTGCGCGCCGAGCTGAACCGCAAGTCGGACTGGCGCGGCGCCCTCGAAGTCGCCAAGGACTGGACCCTGGTCGTGCTGGGCTTCGGCATCAGCCTGCTCTGGCCGCATCCGCTGACCTGGCTGCTCTCGGTGCTGCTGCTGGCCGCCGCCATGGCCGGCTTCGCCATCCTCCAGCACGAAGCCTCGCACCGCTCGCTGTTCGCCAACGCGAAACTCAACGACTTCGTCGGCGAATACCTGGCCGCCCTGCCCATCCTGCAGAGCATGCCGGGCTACCGCGCCTATCACATGACGCATCACCGCCTGGCCGGCACCCGCGAGGATCCGGATCTGGTCATGACCGAGAACTACCCGGTGAGCGGCGCCAGCCTGCGCCGCAAGCTGCTGCGCGACGCCTCCGGCCAGACCGGCGTGAAATCGGTGATCGGCCTGCTCGGCATGTACGCGGGCTACTGGAAATACGAGCTCACCGGCCAGGTCAGCCGCGTCGAGCCGGCCCCGCGCAACCTGCCCGGCTATCTGTCGGTGTTCGTCCGCAACAACGGCCACATCGCCCTGCTCTGGCAGGCCGCCATATGGGCCGTGCTGCACGCGCTGGGCAACGGCATGCTCTACCTGCTCTGGGCCGCCGCCTTCATCTTCGTGCTGCCACTGTGCATGCGCGTGCGCCAGATCGCCGACCACGCCGTGGTCGCCGACCAGCACAGCACCAACCCGCTGCTGCACGCCCGCACCTCGCGCGCGACCTGGCTGGAGAAACTGCTGCTGGCGCCGCACAACGAGCACTACCACCTGGAGCATCACTTCATGCCGACGGTGCCGTGCTGGAACCTGCCAAAGCTGCACGCCATCCTGGCGCGGGAGGGCGTGATTCCGGCGCAGAACCAGGGGGGAAGCCTGGTCAGCGTGCTGAAGCAGGCGACGCGCTGAGCACGAAGCCCAACTCACCCAGCAACGGCCGCAGCGGATCATCCGCAGCCACCCTGATTTGATGCGCGGGGAACTCGCGCCGCACCGGATATTGCTTGCGCAGACGGTCGAAAGCGGCGGCAGGGTCTGGCTCGGACAGGGAGGCGCGCAGGCGGGCGTCGTCGCCGCGCTGGTCGATGACCTCGGCCAGCAGGCCGGCCAGACGCTGCTCCGCCGATGCGCCGGCGACCGCCGGCAGCGTCAGCGCCTGCCCGCCCACGTCCGGCAGGATACCGGCCAGCGCGCCGTCCAGGCGCAGACCCAGCGCCTCCGCGGCGGCGGCCATGATCTGCCAGGTGCCGCGCCACTTGCCTTCCAGGCTGTGGCCGGCGATGTGCGGGCTGCCCAGGCACACCTGCGCGAGCAGGCCGGCATCCACGCGCGGCTCGTGCTCCCAGACATCCAGCACGGCGGTTATGCCGCCGCGCGCCAGGCGCGCCGACAGCGCGGCGTTGTCGATGACCGGCCCGCGCGCGGCATTGATCAGCCAGGCGCCGGGGCGCAGGGCGTCCAGGCGCGCGGCATCGAACAGGTGATGCGTGGGGTGTGGCCCGCCATGCGTGAGCGGGGTGTGGATGCTGACGGCATCCGCCTCCGCCAGCAGCGCGTCTAGCGGCAGCAGGGGGATGTGCGCGAGGTCGGCGGGCAGATCGGCGGCGGAGAGGAAGGGGTCGCAGGCGATGACGCGCAGGCCGGCCAGCGCCGCCAGCCTCGCCGACCAGCGTCCGACATGGCCCAGACCGACAATGCCCAGCGTGCGCCCGGCCAGCGCCACGCCCTGCTCCGCCGCCAGCGCGCACAGCACCGCCAGCACCCACTCGCCGACCGCGCGCGCGTTGCAGCCCGGCGCCGACGCCCAGGCGATGCCCTGCGCCTCCAGCCAGGTCAGATCGAGATGATCGGTGCCTATGGTGGCCGTGCCCACGAAGCGTACCCGGCTGCCGGTCAGCAGCCCGGCATCGACGCGCGTGATCGAGCGCACCAGCAGGATGTCGGCGTCCCTGACATCGGCCGCGCGCAGATGGCGGCCGGGCAGGCGCGTGACCTCGATGCCAACGCCGGGCGACAGCAGCGCGCAGCAGGCTTCCACGCCCGGCATGTTCTCGTCGGCGACCAGGCGCAGGCGGCGGGATGGCGAATGACTGGCCGGCATGACAGCTCCCTGATGGCGGATGGATGGCGACGGCTCGCGGGCGACAGGCTGACGCGAGTATGCCACCGCGCCCTGCTACACTGCATGGCCTGACGACGGGCCGCGCCACAGCGGCCAGCCACGCCCCCACCGCGACCGATGGAGCCCATCCGCCATGCCGCAACCGCTGACCGAACGGGTCATCGCCTTCCTGCACAGCGAGCCGCGTTTCACCGCGGTCGACGAACTCCGCCTGCACATCGATGGGCGCGCGCTGGGCTGGGTGCGGCCGGCCATCGCCGAGGCGCTGTGCGCGCTCGACCGCCGGCGCGTGCGCCTGGACACGCGCGAGCTGCACATCGGCACCGGACCGGACGCCGAGGAGCGCAGCCGCATCCTGCAGGAGTGGATGCTGGTGCTGTGCGACCTGGGGCTGGTGCCGAACTGGCGCGACGAGGCCATGGCCCTCATGCAGCCGGACGGCGTCTTCCTGGTCATCGAGCGCGCGGCCTTCCGCGTGCTTGGCCTGTGCACGCCCTCGGTGCACATGAACGGCTGGGTCGCCACGGCGGATGGCGCCGCGCTCTGGGTCGCCCAGCGCAGCGCGCACAAGTTCGTCGACCCCGGCAAGCTCGACAATCTGGTCGGCGGCGGCCTGGCGGCCGGCGAAAGCCTGGCCGACGGTCTCGCCCGCGAAGCCTGGGAGGAAGCCGGCCTGCACTTCCGCCACGTGCCCGCTCCGCGCGGCTGGCTGCACATCCACCGGCGCATCCAGGAGGGCGTGCAGGAAGAGCGCATCGCCGTGCACGACTGCTGGCTGCCCCTGCATTTCCATGCCACCAACATGGATGGCGAAGTGGCCGACGCCCGCCTGCTGCCCATAGGCCCGGCCGTGGAGATGCTGCTCGACCGCCACTTCACCTGGGATGCCGGCCTGGTGGTGCTCGACGGCCTGCTGCGGCAGCGCTATTTCGCCCGGGAAACCGCCCTCATCGAGAACACCCTGGTCAATCTGGGCTATCGCGGCTGATGAGCACGTCCTCCCCGCTCCCGGTCTGGCGGGAGCTGCGCGCGCTCGCCCTGCTCGCCGGCCCCATCTTCGTCAGCCAGTTCTCGCAGGCCGCCTACGGCTTCATCGACACGCTCATGGCCGGCCAGGTCTCGCCCGTGGACCTGGCCGCCGTGGCCGTCGGCACCAGCATCTGGCTGCCGCTGTTCCTGCTCACCACCGGCACCCTGCTGGCGACCACGGCGCTGATCGCCGAGACGCACGGCGCCGGCCGGCGCGAGCGCATCCCCGGCATCACCCATCAGGCGCTGTGGCTGGCCGCGCTCATCGGCATCATCGGACTGCTGCTGATCCGCCACGCCTGGCCGCTGTTCGACCTGCTCGACATCGAGCCGGCGCTGCGTGACAAGACCCGCGAGTTCCTCGAGGCCATCTCCTGGGGCATGCCGGCGGTGGGTTTCTTCTACGTGCTGCGCTGCTACTGCGAGGCCCAGGGCCGGCCGCTGCCAGTCATGCTCATCAGCTTGTGCGGCCTGCCGCTGGTGGTGGCCGCCAACCAGCTGTTCATCCACGGCAGCGCCGGCATCCCCGCGCTGGCCTGGCTCGGTGTGCCGGCCATGGGCGGGCCCGGCTGCGGCTGGGGCACGACCACGGCGATGTGGACCATGACGCTGGTGCTGCTGGCCTATGTGCTCTGGTCGCCCGGTTTCGCGCCGGTGCGCCTGCTGCGCCACCGGGCACCGCCGCACGCCGCCGAGCTGCGCCGCATCGCCGCGCTGGGCCTGCCCATCGGCCTGGCCATCTTCTTCGAGGTCAGCTCGTTCGCGCTGGTGGCCGTGCTCATCAGCCCGGCCGGCTCCATTGTCGTCGCCGGGCATCAGGTCGCGCTGTCGGTGACCTCCATCCTGTTCATGGTGCCGCTCAGCCTGGCCATCGCGCTGACCATCCGCACCGGCCAGCACTACGGCGCGCGCGACTACGCCGGCGTCGCCCACACCCGCCGCGTCGGCCTGGTCACCACCACGCTGATCGCCTGCTGCTCGGCCGTGTTCCTGCTGCTGTCGCGCCATGCCATCGCCGCGGAATACAGCCAGGATGCCGCCGTGCGCGACCTGGCCGCGCATCTGCTGCTGTTCGCCGTCGCCTACCAGATCTTCGACGCCCTCCAGGTCGGCGCCGCCGGCTGCCTGCGCGGCCTGCAGGACACGCGCAGCCCCATGCTGCTGACGCTGATCGCCTACTGGGTGTTCGCCATTCCCTTCGGCATCATCGCCGGCAGCACGGACTGGCTGGGCCGGGCCTGGGGGCCGTATGGCTACTGGGCGGGACTGGTGCTGGGGCTGGGCGTGGCCTGCGTGCTGCTCAATGTGCAGCTGGGGCGGCGCTTGCGGATATTGCGGGAGCAGTGGGCATAGCCAGACGCCAGCGGGGGCAGGAGGCTCAGCCGCCCTTGCGCAGGTGGTAGCAGTACAGGCCCTCGCCCGGCTGGCTTTCGTCCAGCAGCTCGTGGCCGAGGAAACGGCAGAACTTGGGGATGTCGCGGGTGGTCGAGGGGTCGGTGGCGAGCACCAGCAGCTCGTCGCCGGCGGCGAGTTCGCGCACACGCTTGTGCAGCATCATGACCGGTTCGGGGCAGCGCAGGCCGCGGGCGTCGAGCAGCGGCAGGCCGGCGGGAATGCCAGCGGGCAGGTCGGCGTCGGGCGGCATCTGGAGACTCCGGCTCAGGGCGCAGGGGCTCAGTCCCGCAGCGCGTCAGGCTCGCGAGTATAGCGCCAGGCCGGCCAGAGCAGGAGCAGGCCGGCGGACAGCGCGAGCAGGAAGAAGCCGTCATAGCCCAGCCACTCGGCGAGCAGACCGGCGGGCAGGTAGAACAGGCCGCCGAAGGCCGCGAGCAGGCTGACCTGCAGGGTGAAGTCGCTGCCGCCATGATCCGGCCGGCAGCGGTCCATGACCGCCGCCAGCATGGCCGCCGTGGCCATGCCGCCGAACAGGTGTTCGACTGCGTTGATGAGCACCGCCAGCGTCACCGGCGGCAGACCGGCCGGACTGTGGCCGGCCGCGGGCAGCATGAAGGCGCCGCAGGCCAGCGCCTGCGCCAGCGAGAACAGCACCAGCGCCCGCCGCCGTCCCAGCGGCGTCACCAGCCAGCCGCCCAGCAAGGCGCCGGCGATGGTGGTGACGGCGCCCGCCAGGCTGACCTGCAGGCCCATGCCGGCCAGCGACAACCCCATGTCGATGAGCATGGGCTTGACCATGGCGGAAGCCAGCGAGTCCGCCATCTTGTACGTCACCAGCACCCAGATCCAGCCGCGCAGGCCGGGCCGCCGGAAGAAGTCCAGCCAGACGCGGACAGGGCTCTCGCGCAGACCCATCGTCACCGATTCCGGCGGCGGCGGTTCGCGCAGCAGCAGCACCGGGATCAGCAACAGCGCCGACAACGCCATAAGCCCGGCGAAGGCCACGGACCAGCCGGCGGTGCCCATGACATAGAGCAGTACACCACCGCCGGTGATAATGCCCAGCCGGTGCGCCGCCACCTGCACGCCATTGCCCAGCCCGCGCTCGGCCGGCCGCAGAATGCGCACGGCCAGGCCATCACTGGCGATGTCCTGGGTCGCCGACAGCAGATTGGCCAGGAACAGCAGACCGAAGAGCACGAGCACGCCCTCGTGCTCGCGCAGGCGGGCCGGGTCGAAGGCCATGAGCGCCGCCAGCACGGCGATCATCCCCAGGTTCATGGGCAGCAGCCAGCTCCGCCGGTAGCCCAGGCCCGGCCACCAGTGCCGGTCCACCCACGGAGCCCACAGCACCTTCAGCGCCCACGGCAGCGCCAGCAGGCCGCTGAGGCTGATCAGCGACAGCGGCGCATCATGGCTGCGCAGGATCGCGGGGATGGCCTGGCTGTAGACCCCGAAGGGAATGCCCTGCGCCAGGTACAGCGCCAGCAACAGACCAAGACGCTGCGGCAGCGGCGACATCATGACGTCTCGCGCCCAGCCTGCCCCATCAGCCCGCCCCCTGCCCGCTCAGGCGAACACGATGGTCTTGTTGCCATGCACCAGCACGCGGTCCTCCAGATGCCAGCGCACCGCCCGCGCGAGCACGTGGCGCTCCACCGTCTCGCCCATCTCGCGCAGGGTCGGCACCTCGTCGCGGTGCGACACGCGCTCGACATCCTGCTCGATGATCGGCCCCTGGTCGAGGTCGGCGGTGACGTAGTGCGCGGTCGCGCCGATCAGCTTGACGCCCTTGTCGTAGGCCTGCTGGTAGGGGTTGGCACCGACGAAGGCGGGCAGGAAGGAGTGGTGGATGTTGATGATGCGGTTGGGCCAGCGCGCGGTGAGGTCGGCGCTGAGGATCTGCATGTAGCGCGCCAGCACGATGAGGTCGACACCAGCCAGCAGCGCCTCGATGCGCGCCTCGGCCTCGGCCTTGGTCGCCGCCGTCACCGGCACGACATGGAAGGGCACACCGAAGTTCTCGACATCCGTGCGCAGGTCCTCGTGGTTGCTGATCACCGCCACGATGTCGCAGGGCAGCGAGCCGCGCGACCAGCGCCAGAGCAGCTCCATCATGGCGTGGTCGTACTTCGACACGAGGATGGCGACCTTCTTGCGCTCGGCCGCGTAGCTGATGTGCCACTTCATGCCGTAGCGCGAGGCCACGGCCTCCTGGAAGGCCTGCTCGAGATGCTCGCGGCTCAGGCGCAGGTTGCCGGTCTGGAACTCCATGCGCATGAAATAGGTGCCGCCTTCCGGCGCGGTCGCGTGCTGGTCGAGGTCGGTGATGTTGGCGCCGTGGTTGTAGAGGAAGCTGGAGACGGCGCTGACGATGCCGGGTGCGTCGGGGCAGTTGATCAGCAGGCGAGCCGTGGTGTCGGTCATGGTTCGGTGTGTCCGAGTAGCTGGCGCCGGCAGGCGACCGGCGTCATGCCGGTCCACTTCTTGAAGGCGCGGTGGAAGGCGCTGGCCTCCGAGAACCCCATCATCAGGGATATCTCGTCGATCGACAGCATGGGCTTGGCGAGGTAGAAGCGGGCCGCCTCCTCGCGCATCTGATCCTTGATGGCCTGGTAGCTGGTGCCTTCGTCCTTGAGGCGGCGGCGCAGGGTCTGCGGCGTCAGGTTGAGCCGGGCGCAGACGTCGGTCAGCTCGGGGAACTGGCTGCCGTATTCCTTGCTGAGGATGGCGCGTATCTGTTCGGCGACCCCCGCCGGCTGCGCGCGGCCGCCGATGATGAGCGCCACCGAGTCCTTGAGGAAGCGCGACAGCGACAGCGGTGTCTGCGCCAGTGGCAGGTTCAGCCAGGAGGCCGGGAAGCGCACGACATTGGCGTCCATGCCGTAGTTCACCGGGCAGGTGAACAACGCCTGGTACTCATGCGCCTGCGGCGGCGCCTCGTGCGCGAACTCGACCACCAGCGGGCTCAGGCGGCGGCCGACCAGCCAGCTCCAGAAGCGCACGGAAATGAAGACCATGACCTCGTTGATGGTCTCGGCGTAGCTGGAATGCTCCTGCACGTCGAAGGTCAGCCGGCCCTCGTTGTCGACGACCTCGAAACGGCTGTGCACGGGCATCTGGAACAGGCCGTAGAAATTGATCGAGCGCTGTATGGCCTTGCCCAGCGTGGAGCAGTTGATGACGGCGTGGGCCATCATGGAGAAGGTGCCGGGCTTGGAGCGGGTGTCGCTGGCCAGGCCGATGAACTCGTCGCGGGTCTGGCGCATGACCGCCTGGATGAGACGGATCAGCTCGCCGCCGGTGATGCGTCCCTCGGGGTCATCCAGACGAGACCGGTCCAGGCCTATGTCCTCGAACAGCGCGGCCAGCGACACACCCTGGCGCGCCGCGCCGGCGAGCAGGCGCTGCACATAGGGCATGCTGAGGGTGTTCTGCTGACGGGGCATCGGCGGATGGTCTGGACTGACAGACCGCCGAGATTAGCAAAAGCGCGTCCGCCATGCATGCGCGCCGCACCGCGGCAGGTCATCGCCCGGGGCTGGCCGCGTGGCCCGCCCCTGCTTACACTGCGGGACAGGTTCCACCGGAGTGCCGACCATGTTCTCCCTGCATCCCCGCCTCGACGCCGACACCATCGCGCTGGGCGACTTCCCGCTCTGCCGCTGCCTGCTCATGAACGACGCCCAGTACCCCTGGATCATCCTGGTGCCGCGCCGCGCCGACCTGCGCGAAGTCCACGAGCTGAGCGAGGCCGATCAGGCCCAGCTGCTGCGCGAGTCGTCCTGGGTCAGCCAGCGTCTGGCGGCCCAGCTCGGCGCCACCAAGATGAACGTGGCCAACCTCGGCAATGTCGTGGCGCAGCTGCACTGGCACATCATCGCCCGCTTCGACGACGACCCGGCCTGGCCCGGCCCGGTCTGGGGCAAGCTGCCGGCGACGCCCTACAGCGACGAGGAGCTGATGGAGACGCTCAACCTGCTCAAGGCCGCCCTGCCGCATGACGGCGCCGTGGGCCTGAACTGGGCGGTCTGACGCCGGCCGCATGGGCACGGACCTGATCGCCGCCGCCCTGCCCGATGGCATCGCGTCCTGGCAGGCGCTGGGCCTGATCGTCAGCGCCGGCCTCACCTCCGCGCTCACCGCCGGACTCGGGCTGGGCGGCGGCGTGCTGCTGCTCGGCATCATGTCGATGCTGGTGCCGGCGGCGGCGCTCATCCCCGTCCACGGCGTCGTGCAGATCGGCTCCAACGCCGGCCGCACCTGGCTGATGCGGCGGCACATCGACACCGGCATCGTGGCGCCCTTCGCCATCGGCGCGCTGGCCGGCGCCTTCGCCGGCGGCAGTGTCGCCCTGAGCCTGCCGCCCGCCCTGCTCGACCTGACCCTGGGCCTGTTCATCCTCTACGCCACCTGGGGGCGCTGGCCGGCCATGCGCCGCGCCGGCGTCTGGCTGGGCGGCCTGCTGATCAGCTTCCTGAGCATGTTCGTCGGCGCCACCGGCCCGCTGGTGGCGGCGGTGATGAAGACCCAGGCGCTCGACCGCCAGCGCCACATGGCGACCTTCTCGGCCTGCATGACCCTGCAGCACGGCCTCAAGATCGCCGCCTTCGGCCTCTTCGGCTTCCGCTTCGGCGCCTGGCTGCCCTTGCTGCTGACCATGATCGCCAGCGGCTTCATCGGCACCTGGCTGGGCGAGCGCTGGCTGGCCGGCCGCGCCGACGCGGGTTTCCAGCGCGTGCTCGGCTGGCTGCTCACCGCCATGGCCCTGCAGCTGCTCTGGCAGGCATGGCGCGGCTTCGCCTGAGGATATCCCCCGCATTACCGGAGATCACGACAACCATGGACATGCTACGCGGCACCGCCAGCAAGGTCAGGCACACGGTGGAGATCAGCAGCGCCGGCGGCGGTCGTCACGACAGCGTCAGCACCACGCACCTCTGCCTGCTGCAGCTGCAGGACCGCATGGTGCGCCTGCAGGGCCGCCAGCCCCTGATCGTGCATGACGGCGATCAGCTGGAGGTGGCCGGCCCGGTGCGCCAGGGCGTGCTGCGCGCGCTCGCGCACGCCAACCTGAGCACCGGCACGCAGGGGGATGAAGGTGTCTGGCAGCACGCCATCGCCAGCCCGGTCTGCCTGGGCGCGGCCATGGTGGTCTGGCAGGCCATGGATGGCTTCCGCGTCAATGATGTGCCGCTGCAGTGGCTGCCGGCGGCGGTGTTCGCCGGCATAGGGCTTTACCTGGCGCAGCGCGGGCTGCGCATATGGCAGGCCGTGCAGCAGGTGCGCCAGGCCTGCGGGCGCTGAACCGGCGGCTCAGGGCGCCAGTGGCGCCAGCCAGCGGCGCACCCGGCCCCAGCCGGCGTGGTCATCGAGCCGGCGCTGCTTGAGCTGGGCGACCATCACGGCGATGGCCTTTTCGGTCTGGCCGCGCACCGCCCACAGCGTGTCCCGGTCCGGCTGTCCGCTGCGCAGATGCCCGGTGGCGATGCGCTCGCCGAAGGCGAAATAAAAACGCTGCGGACGCGGCAGCAGGGTCGGACCCACGCCGCGCACGAGCGGCGACAGCAGGTCGCCGTCGCGCACGCGCCGCGCGATGCCGGTGCGCTGGTCGAGCCAGCGCCAGAGCGCCGTGCCCATGACATCGTTGGCGTCGGCCAGGATCTTGTAGGTCTCGTTCGGCCCCACCGAGGCGAAGGGAATGATGTCGTAGCCATGCTGCACGGCCAGGCGGGCGAAGCCGGTGCGCTGCTTCCAGATCAGGTCGTAGTCTTCGCCCTTGCGCCGGTTGACCTCGCGCGCGCCGCCCGGAAACACCAGGATGGACTGCCCCTGGCGCATCAGCTCGGCGCAGTTCTCCGGCGTGCCATCGACACCACCGCTGTTGCGCACGGCCTTGCCCCAGCCGGGAATGATGAAATGGGCATGGTCGCCGAGCGCGCGCAGCAGCACGCCATGGCGGCTGTAGATGGCCGACAGCATGAGCGGCGCATCCAGCGAGAAGAGCGTGTGATTGCCGACGAACAGGGCCGGACGGGACAGGTCGAGCGCGTCGAGCCCGGTGAAGACCGGACTGAACCAGGCGCGCAGCGGCGCCAGCCGGCGATGCAGCTGCGCGGCCGTGGGCGGGTCGAAACGGTTGATGTCCGTGGACAGGTCCGGTGTCGTCATGTGTCGCTCCCCGCACGCGCCCTCAGTCAGCCAGCAGCGCGAACTCTTCCGGAGAAAGTCCGGCGGCCCGCGCCATGCGCTCCATTTCCAGCCTCAGGCTGCGGGCCTTGCCGGCGCGCTTGCGCTGCAGCAGGGCTTCCGCGTCGGCGACCAGCGCGCGCAATTCATCCAGGGTCATGTCTTCCAGGTTCTGCATGGTCTTCTTGTTGATCTGGTCACAGGAGCTGAAACCCTGAAGATGATAGGCCATCGCGGCGCTTTTTGCCGGAGTTATCCCCGGAAGCTGTGGAAAACTGCGTGGGAAACCTGCCGTGAAACGCGTGTAACCCTTGTCCCGCAAGGGCTGCGCGGGATCGGCGATTTTTCCCGCAGTGCCCGGCGGGAGCCTGGCCTGCATCTCATCTTGACAAGTTCCATTTTGGAACTGATTATTTCTTAACACTGTTAAGTCAATGCCCGCCAACGGCGGCAGGAGTCCATGAACATGTCCAGCCTAGTATCCGTGGAGCGTCGCGGCCACATCCTCCTGATTGGTCTCAACCGCCCGGACAAGCTCAACGCCTTCAATCCGGCCATGATCCGCGAGCTGGCAGCCGCCTACGCGCAGCTCGACCAGGACAAGTCGCTGCGCTGTGGCGTGCTGTGGGCGGCCGGCAAGGGCTTCACCGCCGGCCTGGACATGCCGGCGATCGCGGCGCATGTGCCCAAGGCGCTGATCCAGCCCTTCATCCCGCGCGGCACGATCGACCCCTGGGGCGTCAGCACGCCACCCTGCCGCAAGCCGCTGGTCTGCGCCGTCAACGGCCGCTGCTACACCCTCGGCATCGAGCTGCTGCTCAACTGCCAGATCACCGTCGCCGCCGATGACGCCAGCTTCAGCCAGTACGAAGTCAGCCGCGGCCTGTTCCCGTTCGGGGGCGGCACCGTGCGCTGGCCGCTCGCCGTGGGCACCAACAACGCCTATCGCTACATGCTCACCGGCGACTGGTTCGACGCCGCCGAAGCTAAGCGCCTGGGCCTGGTGCAGGAGATCGCGCCGGCCGGCACCGAGCTGGAAGCGGCCATCGCGCTGGCCGAGAAGATCGCCGCCCAGGCGCCGCTGGGCGTGCAGGCCGTGCTGAACTCGACCCGCCTGCTGCAGGCCGAGGGCACGCGGCCCGCGCTGGCGAAACTGAAATGGCAGATCCTGCGCCTGTTCCTGAGTAAGGATGCCAAGCGTGGCATCGCCGCGTTCAAGAACCGCACGGCGGCGCAATTCGAAGGCGACTAACCGGCTCCGGCCGGCCGCCGGTAACGGCGTGGCGACATGCCGGTCCAGCGCCGGAAGGCGCGGCTGAAGTTGGTGGTGTCGGTGTAGCCCAGCGTCTCCGCGACCTGCGCCAGGCTGTAGTCGCCACGCCGCAGCATCACTTCCGCCTTCTGCCGGCGCAGGCCATCCAGGATGTCGCTGAAAGACACACCCAGCAAGCGCAGCCGGCGCTGCAGGGTGCGCGGCGACATGTGCAAACGCTCGGCGACATAGTCCAGATCGCCGCAGCCCATGGTCTCGTCAAAGGCCAGCTCACGCACCAGGCTGATCAGGTCGTCGCGCCCGACCAGCGCGTGCAGGGCCTGCTTGCACTGCTCCCGCGCCAGGCGGGCGGCAACCGGGTCGGCCATGACCAGCGGCAGGTCCAGATAGGACAGGTCGAAGCTCATGCGGGTGCATGGCTGGTCGAAGGCCACCGTGCCTGGCAGCAGATGGCTGAAGCGCGCGAAGTAGGCAGGCTCGGAGAAGCGGACATCGGCCTGCCCGAGCAGCCGGCGCCCGGTCAGCGCCTCACCCATGGTGGCCAGTCCCAGCAGGGTGAAGGTGGTGCCTATCTCGCCCAGCGGATAGGCCGGCATGCGCTCCTCGATGTAGAGATGCGCCCTGTCACCGCACTTGTCCAGGCGCAGTCCCAGCGTCGAGGACTGCAGGCCGATGAAATCCTGCGCGATCGCCAGCGCCTCCCCGACATTGCTGGCGAACAGGGCCGCGTAACCCAGCAGGCCATGGCAGGACACTTTCATCTGCAGGCCGATGTGGAAGCCCAGACCGGGCTCGCCGGTGAGCGCGACCGCGCGCTTGAGCAAGCGGGAAAACTCGCCGTGCTCCAGCTGCCAGAGCGGCGACAGCAGGTCCTCCGGCTGCACGCGGCTGCCATCGAGCAGGCGCGCGGCCGGAATGCTCCAGCGCGCCACCACGTCGGCCAGCAGGCAGGCGTAAGTCCCTGGCAGGGTTGGGCGCATGTGGGGATCGGCCTTCATCATCTTGTCGTGAAATGACAGGTAGTTGTCGCGCAAGCATAAGCCGTCCGCGCGCGATCAGCCACATACTGCCCGGCGATATCACCGCGAGACCCCATCGCCACCCCGAACGTCCGCCACAGGAAGTCCATCATGACAACAAGAAGCGCCATCGCCGCCGCCCTGCTGACGGCCACCGCCCTCCCCGCCCAGGCCGGCCTCTACTGCATATTCGACCCCCTGGGCTCGCAAGGCCCGGCCTTCAGCGTGGCCAAGGATTTCGCGCTGGAAGCCAAGCGTTGGGGCGTGTCCATCGAGCTCAAGGCCTATACCGACGAGCGCGTGGTCACCGAGGACTTCAAGGCCGGCCAGTGCGACGGCATCGCCGTGACCGGCCTGCGCGGCCGCCAGTTCAACCACTTCGTGGGCAGCATAGACTCCATCGGCGCGGTGCCGACCATGCAGCACCTGCGCACGGTCATCCAGGCCATCTCCAGCCCGCAGATGGCGCCCGCCATGATCAACGGCCCCTACGAGGTGATCGGTGTGGCGCCGCTGGGCGCGGCCTACATCTTCGTGCGCGACCGCAGCATCAACTCGGTCGAGAAGGCCGCCGGCAAGAAGATCGCCGTGCTCGACTTCGACAAGTCGCAGGCCAAGATGGCTCAACAGATGGGCCTGCAGCCGGTGGCCTCCGACATCACCAACTTCGCGCCCAAGTTCAACAATGGCCAGGTCGACATCATTGCCGCGCCGGCCATCGCCTACAAGCCGTTCGAGCTCTTCAAGGGCCTGGGCAGCACCGGCGCCATCTACCGTTTCCCGCTGATCGAGATGACCGGCATGATGGTCGTGCGCAAGGACAAGTGGCCGGCGGACTTCCCGGCCCGCGCCCGCGCCTACGCGGTGACCCAGCTCGACCGCGCCGAGCAGCTCAGCGCCGCCGCCGAGAAGACCATACCGGGCAATTACTGGCTGGACCTCAGCGAGACCGACAAGAGCCGCTACACCATCATGATGCGCGAGGCCCGCAAGACGCTGACCCGGGATGGCTTCTACGACCCCAAGATGATGAAGCTGCTGAAGAAGGTGCGCTGCAAGTACGAGCCGGGCGCCGGCGAGTGCAGCGACAACGAGGAGTAAGCCGCGTCCATGCGGAAACGAAAAGCCCGGTCATCGACCGGGCTTTTCGTTTCCGCTGACCTGCTCTCAGTCCCGTCCCCTGCGCAGCAGGCGGATGATGCTGGAGAAATCCAGCGCCCCGCTGCCGCCGGCGCTGTGCGCGGCGTACAGGTTGCGCGCCAGCCCGCCGAGCGGAATGGACGCCCCCGCGGCCAGCGCCGCCTCCTCTGCCAACCCCAGGTCCTTGAGCATGAGGTCGCTGCCGAAGCCGCCCGCGTAGTCGCGGCTGGCCGGCACGGCAGCCATCACGCCCGGCATGGGGTTGTACTTCTGCAGCGACCAGTTGTCGCCCGAACTCTGCTTCATGATCTCCGACAGCACGCCGGCGTCCATGCCGTTGGCCTCGCCCAGGCTGAGCGCCTCGGCCGTGCCTATCATGTGGATGGCCAGCAGCATGTTGTTGCAGACCTTGGCGACCTGGCCCGCGCCGCTGGCGCCGGCATGGAAGACGTTGCGCCCCATGGCCGCCAGCAGCGGACGCGCCGCCTCCACGCACTCCGCTTCGCCGCCGACCATGAAGGTCAGCGTGGCCGCCGCCGCGCCGGCGGTGCCACCGGATACCGGCGCGTCGATCATCGACAGCCCGCGCGCCTGCGCGGCGGCCGCGACCTTGCGCGCGCTCGCCGGCGCGATGGTGCTACAGTCGATGACGCGGACGCCCGCCGGCAGTGTCGCCAGCAGGCCGGGATTCGCCGCCGTGCCATCGCCCAGGTAGAGAGACTCGACATGCCGGCTGGCCGGCAGCATGGAGATCACCACCGTGGCACCGGCCAGCGCCTCGGCTGCCGTGGCGGTCACGGGCACGCCTTCACCGGCGACCTTGTCGCGCGCCGCCGCCGACAAGTCGGTGGCGGTCACGTCGAAACCGGCCTTGCGCAGGTTCACGGCCATGGGGCCGCCCATGTTGCCCAGGCCGATGAAGGCCACGCGTTCGCTCATGTCTTTCCCTCTTGCACAGGTTTGTCGTTCCGGGGCTCAGCGCACCTGGTCGGGCGCATCCGCCTCCAGCATGCGGCGGGCGATGATCACCCGCATGATCTCGTTGGTGCCTTCCAGTATCTGGTGCACGCGGGCGTCGCGCAGCAGCCGCTCGAGCGGATAGTCGCGCAGGTAGCCATAGCCGCCATGCAGCTGCAGCGCCTCGTTGCAGATCTGGAAACCGGCGTCGGTGGCGAAGCGCTTGGCCATGGCGCAATAGGTGGTCGCGTCGCGCGCGCCGGCATCGAGCCTGCTCGCGGCCAGGCGCACCATCTGCCGCGCCGCGACCAGCTCGGTGGCCATGTCGGCGAGGCGGAACTGCAGGGCCTGGAACTCGGCCAGCGCCTTGCCGAACTGCCTGCGCTCGCCGAGATAGCGCTGCGCCGCGCTGAACGCGCCCTGGGCCGCGCCCACGGAGCAGATGGCGATGTTGATGCGGCCGCCATCCAGCCCCTTCATGGCGATGCGGAAGCCCTCGCCCTCCTCGCCCAGGCGGCTGGCCGCCGGCACGCGCACGTCGTCGAAGAAGACCGCGCGCGTGGACTGGCTGTTCCAGCCCATCTTCTCTTCCTCCTTGCCGTAGCGCAGGCCCGGCGCATCCGCCGGCACGGCGAAGGCGGAGATGCCTTTCGCGCCCGGCCCGCCGGTGCGCGCCATGACCACGAGCAGGTCGGTGTCGCCGGCGCCGGAAATGAACATCTTGCTGCCCTTGAGGACATAGCCGGCGTCAGGGCCGTCGCCGTCGCGGCGGGCCGTGGTCTTCAGACTGGCGGCATCCGACCCGGCATCCGGCTCGGTCAGGCAGTAGGAGGCCAGCTTCGCGCCGGAGGTCAGCCGCGCGCCCCACTCGGCCTTGAGCGCCTCGCCGCCCCAGGTGCAGAGCATCCAGGTCGCCATGTTGTGGATGGTGATGAACGCCGTGGTCGACGGGTCGGCCGCAGCCAGCTCCTCGAAGAGGATGGCCGCGTCCAACCGGGTCAGGCCGAGGCCACCCTGCGCCTCCGGCGAATACAGGCCGCAGAAGCCCAGCTCGCCGGCCCGGCGCAGGGCCTCGCGCGGGAAATGCTGCTCGGCGTCCCAGCGCGCGGCATGGGGCGCCAGCTCATGCCCGGCGAAATCGCGCGCCAGCCGCTGGTAGGCCAGTTGATCCTCGTTCAGCTCGAAGTCCACACCGGCATCCTCAGCGCAGGCTGATGGTGGTGTTGACCGCGCTGACGACATCCTCGTCGAACCAGCGCGCGGTCACGGTCTTGGTCTGCGTGTAGAAGAGCACGACCTGCTTGCCGTAGGGGCCGAGGTCGCCGAGCTTGGAGCCGCGCGAGCCAGTAAAGGAGAACAGCGGCACCGGCACCGGAATCGGCACATTGATGCCGACCTGGCCGACATCGATCTCTTCCTGGAAATGCCGCGCGGCGCCGCCGGAACGGGTGAACAGGCCGGTGCCGTTGCCATTGGGGTTGGCGTTGATGAGCGCGATGGCCTCGTCCAGCGTCTCCACCTCGACCACGCACAGCACCGGCCCGAAGATCTCCTGATCGTAGATGCGCATGCCCGGCTTCACGCCGGCGAACAGCGTGGGGCCGACGAAGTTGCCCTGCTCGTAGCCCGGCACGGCCGGGGCGCGGCCATCCAGCACCAGGCGCGCGCCATCCTCCAGGCCGGTGGCGATCAGGGCCTCGACGCGCGCGCGCGCGGCGCAGGAGATCACCGGGCCGACATCAACGCCCGGCTCGTGGCCGGCGCCGACCTTGAGCGTCTTCGCGCGCGCGGCGATATCGTCCACCCACTCACGCGCCTCGCCCACCAGCACCACCACGGACGAGGCCATGCAGCGCTGCCCGGCGGCGCCGAAGCCGGCACCAACCAACGCGTTCAGGGTCTGCTCCTTGGGCGCGTCCGGCAGCACCACGACATGATTCTTCGCGCCCATCATGCACTGCACGCGCTTGCCGGCGAGCGAGGCGCGGTGGTGGACATGGGTACCGACACGGGTGGAGCCGACGAAGGAGATCGCCTTGATGTCCGGGTGATCGCACACGCCGTTGACGATGTCCTCGGCGCCATGCACCACGTTCAGCACACCGGGCGGGATGCCGGCCTCCAGCGCCAGCTCGACCAGGCGCATGGTGCTCATCGGGTCCTGCTCGGAGGGCTTGAGCACGAAGGTGTTGCCGCAGGCGATGGCCATGGGGAACATCCACAGCGGAATCATGGCCGGGAAGTTGAACGGGGTGATGCCGGCGCACACGCCCAGCGGCTGCTGCAGGGTGTAGGTGTCGACGCCCGTGGCCACGTTGTTGGCCAGCTCGCCCATCTGCAGGCTGCCGATATTGGCGGCGTGCTCCACCACCTCCAGGCCACGGAAGATATCGCCCTCGGCGTCCGGCAGGGTCTTGCCCTGCTCGGCGGTCAGCAGCGCCGCGACTTCGCCCATGTGCTCGCGGATCAGCTGCTGGTATTTCAGGAAGATGCGCGCACGGGCGCCGATGGGTGTCCTGCGCCAGCTCTTGAACGCGGCCCTGGCGGCGGCGACGGCGGCGTCCAGCTCGTCCGGCGTGGCCAGCGGCACCCGCGCCAGCACCTGCTGGGTGGCCGGATTGATGACATCCCGCCATTGCGTGGTCTTTGACTCGACGAATTCGCCGTTGATGAGCAGCTTGACGGTGGGCGTGGCGGTGGAGCTGGGGGACTGGGTCATGGCGGCCTGCCTTCTGGATGTGGAGCGACGCGCGGAAACCCCGAGCATATATGTGTTAAAATGCCTTATGAACTTGCATTGAATCCTATTTGATATGCAAAAAAATACGAATTCGGCGCCTGACTGGAATGATCTCCGCTTCTTCCTCGAAGTCGCGCGCGCCGGCACCGCCAGCGGCGCCGCCAAGCGCCTGGGCGTGGACTACACCACCGTGGCGCGGCGCATCCGCGCGCTGGAAGAAGCCATGGGCGCCCTGCTGTTCGAGAGATCGCGCAGCAGCGGCTTCACGCCCACCCCGGACGGCCAGCGCCTGATCGCCCATGCCGAGGCCATGGAGAGCGCCATGCAGGCCGCCTGCGAGCAGGTGTCCGGCGCCGGCGGAGCGCTCTCCGGCCATGTCCGCATCGGCTGCACCGAAGCCTTCGGCAGCTACTTCGTCATTCCGCAGATGGCGATCTTCCAGGACCGCTACCCGGACATCTCCATCGACGTGCTGCCGGTGCCGCACTTCGTCAGCCTGTCGCGGCGCGAGGCCGACATCGCCATCACGCTGGAGCGGCCGGCGCGCGGGCCCTATGTCACCAGCAGGCTCTGCGACTACCGGCTGGCGCTCTACGCCACGCCCGGCTATCTGGCCGCGCACGACCCCATCACCCGGCGCGAGGATCTGCGCGGCCACCGCTTCATCAGCTATGTCCAGGACCTGGCCTTCAGTCCGCAGCTGCTCTATCTCGACGAGGTCGCGCCGGGCGCGGCCAGCCCGCTGCGCAGCACCAGCGTGCTGGCGCAGTACCACGCCGCCCTGCAGGGCCGGGCGCTGGCCATCCTGCCCTGCTTCGTGGCCGCCGGCGACCCGCGCCTGACCCGGGTGCTGCCCGGCGAGCTGTCGGTGACGCGGCAGTTCTGGATGTCGTACAGCCAGGACCTGCGCCGGCTCAAGCGCGTGACCGGGGTGGCCGCGCATCTCGCCGAACGCGCCCGCGCCTGCGCCGGCTTCCTGCTAGGTGACGCGCCCGGTGCTGCTTGCTAAGGTCAGCGCACTCGTCACCCGCCCTGGAGCACAACAGACATGAAGACCCGCGCCGCCGTGGCCTGGAAAGCCGGTCAGCCGCTGACCATAGAAACCGTCGATCTGGCCGGCCCGAAAGCTGGCGAGGTGCTGGTCGAGATCAAGGCCACCGGCATCTGCCACACCGACTGGTACACGCTCAGCGGCGCCGACCCCGAAGGCCTGTTCCCGGCCATCCTCGGTCATGAGGGCGCGGGCGTGGTGGTCGATGTCGGCCCCGGCGTGAAATCGCTGCGCAAGGGCGACCACGTCATTCCGCTGTACACGCCGGAATGCCGCGAGTGCAAGTTCTGCCTGTCGCAGAAGACCAACCTGTGCCAGGCCATACGCAGCACGCAGGGCCGCGGCCTCATGCCCGACGCCACCTCGCGCTTCTCGCTGAATGGCCAGGATCTGTTCCACTACATGGGCACCTCGACCTTCTCCAACTACATCGTGGTGCCGGAGATCGCGCTGGCGAAGATCCGCGAGGACGCGCCCTTCGACAAGGTCTGCTACATCGGCTGCGGCGTCACCACCGGCATCGGCGCCGTGCTGTTCACCGCCAAGGTCGAGGCCGGCGCCAACGTGGTCGTGTTCGGCCTCGGCGGCATCGGCCTGAACGTGATCCAGGGCGCGAAGATGGTCGGCGCCGGTAAGATCATCGGCGTCGACCTCAACCCCGAGCGCGAAAAGATGGCACGCGAGTTCGGCATGACCCACTTCCTCAACCCCAAGGACATCGAGGCCGCCGGCGGCAACATCGTCGACGCCATCGTCCAGCTCACCGATGGCGGCGCCGACTACAGCTTCGAGTGCATCGGCAACACCAAGGTCATGCGCCAGGCGCTGGAATGCACGCACAAGGGCTGGGGCCAGAGCATCATCATCGGCGTCGCCGAGGCCGGCGCGGAGATCTCGACGCGCCCGTTCCAGCTCGTCACCGGCCGCCAGTGGAAGGGCTCGGCCTTCGGCGGCGCGCGCGGGCGCACCGACGTGCCGAAGATCGTCGACTGGTACATGGAGGGCCGCATCAACATCGACTCGCTGATCACCCACAAGCTCAGGCTGGAGGACATCAACGAGGGCTTCGCGCTCATGAAGCGCGGCGAGTCCATCCGCTCGGTGGTGGAGTTCTGAGGTGGCGGCCACATTCGAGACGCGCAGCACGCACGGCTGCTTCGGCGGCCTGCAGGGCTATTACGAGCACGCCTCGGCGGTCACCGGCACGGCCATGCGCTTCAGCGTCTACCAGCCACCGCAGGCGCTGGCCGGACAACGCGTGCCCGTGCTGTTCTGGCTGGCCGGCCTGACCTGCACCGAGGAGACCTTCATGATCAAGGCCGGCGCGCAGCGCGTGGCGGCCGAGCTGGGGCTGATGCTGGTCAGCTGCGACACCAGCCCGCGCGGCATCGAGCTGCCGGGCGACCGCGAACACTGGGACTTCGGCGTCGGCGCCGGCTTCTACCTGGATGCCACGCAGGCGCCCTGGGCGGCGCACTACCGCATGGAGAGCTATGTCGCCGGCGAGCTGCGCGAACTCATCCTGGACAGCTTCCCGGCGGATGCGGAGCGCGTCGGCATCTTCGGGCACTCCATGGGCGGCCATGGCGCGCTGACGCTGGCGCTCAAGCATCCCGGCCGCTACCGCAGCGTGTCGGCCTTCGCGCCGATCGCCGCGCCCTCGCGCTGCCCCTGGGGCGAGAAGGCGTTCAGCGGCTATCTCGGCGGCGACCGCGCCGGCTGGGCCGCGCACGATGCCTGCGCGCTGATCGCCGCCGGCCACCGCTGCCCGCCCCTGCTGGTCGATCAGGGCCTGGCCGACCAGTTCCTGTTCCAGCTGCATCCGGACGAACTGGAGACCGCCTGCGCCAGCGCCGGCCAGGCACTGACCCTGCGCCGGCACGCCGGCTACGACCACGGCTACTACTTCATCAGCAGCTTCATCGAGGATCATCTGCGCCACCACGCGGCCACGCTCGCGGGCTGAGGCCAGGCTACCGGCCACGGCCGCCGCTCAGGGCCAGAGCGCCGCCGCCACCGCCAGCAGCAGGAAGACGATGGCGGCGATGCGGTGGATCAGCGGCACGGGCAAGCGCCGGGTGATGCGCTCGCCCAGATAGACCGCCGGCACATTGGCCAGCATCATGCCCAGCGTGGTGCCGGCCACCACGGCCAGCAGGTCGTCGAAGCGCGCGGCCAGCGCCACCGTGGCGAACTGCGTCTTGTCGCCCATCTCGGCCAGGAAGAAGGCGATGACGGTGGCCAGGAACACGCCGCCGCGCGGCGTTGGCGTGTCATCGTCGAGCGAGTCGGGAACCAGCATCCAGGCCGCCATGGCCAGGAAGGAGCCGGCCAGCAGCCAGCGCAGCAGGTCGGCGTCGACCAGATCGCCCAGC
>Ga0222424_100369_pt1 | contig 28959 bp, 27 predicted proteins | sample 2B2ome_FD_182468 | JGI IMG/M metagenome (GOLD analysis project Ga0222424, IMG submission 182468) | Enriched microbial communities from leaf-cutter ant dump, University of Wisconsin, Madison, United States - 2B200A (version 2) | ecosystem: Environmental > Terrestrial > Nest > Insects nest > Nest... | reverse complement strand
CGTTGTCGGTGCCGGGGCCGACCTTCATCTTGGCGATCTCGGCCGTGAGGCCCGCCACCACGGCGTCGCCGGCCTCGTCGCCCACGGCCACCACCAGGGGGATGGCCATGCAGCGCTCGCCGCAGCTACCGTACGCCGCGCCCATCAGCGCGCTCACGGCGTTGGCGATGTCGGCGTCGGGCATCACGATGGCGTGGTTCTTGGCGCCGCCCAGGGCCTGCACGCGCTTGCCGTGCGCCGTGCCGGTGGTGTAGATGGCTTCGGCGATGGGCGTGGAGCCGACGAAGCTCACGGCCTTCACGCGCGCATCCTGCAGCAGCACGTCCACGGCCTCCTTGTCGCCGTTGACCACGTTGAGCACGCCGGGCGGCAGCCCGGCCTCCAGTGCCAACTGCGCGATGAGCAGGGCGCTGCTCGGATCGCGCTCGGAGGGCTTCAGGACGAAGGTGTTGCCGCAGGCCACGGCCATGGGCCACATCCACAGCGGCACCATGGCCGGGAAGTTGAACGGCGTGATGCCGGCCGTGACGCCGAGGGCCTGGAACTCGCTCCACGAGTCGATGCCGGGGCCCACGTTGCGGCTGTGCTCGCCCTTGAGCAGCTCGGGCGCGTAGCTCGCGTATTCCACGTTCTCGATGCCGCGCTGCAGCTCGCCATGCGCGTCGCTGAGTACCTTGCCGTGCTCGGCGGTGATCAGGGCGGCGATCTTGTCGGCGTTTTCTTCGAGCAGGACTTTCAGCTTGCTCATCACGCGCGCCCGCTTGAGCGGCGGCGTGTTGCGCCAGGCGGGGAAGGCGCGCTCGGCGGAGGCGATGGCGGCCTCCACCGTGGCCTGGCTCGCCAGCGCCACGTTCAGGCCCGACTGGCCCGTGGCGGGGTTGAACACGGGTTGCGTGCGTTCGGTGTCGTTGACGATCTGGCCGTCGATCAGGTGGCCGACGGTCTGGGTCACGGATTTGTCGTGTTGCATGGGAATAATAATGGTCAAAAGTCCCTCCAGCGCTTTCTGGTCAAGCGCTGGCAGCTATGAAAAATGGAGTGGTCAGGCCGTCTCGGCCAGTGCATCGCCCAGCGCGCTCACCAGGCGGTCGATCTCGGCCTCGGTGCTGATGAAGGGCGGCGCGAGCTGGATGGTGTCGCCGCCGTAGCGCACGTAGAAGCCCTTGTCCCAGCACTTCATGGCGATCTCGTACGGCCGCTTGGCGGGCTCGCCGGGCTGCGCCGCGATGGTGAAGCCCGCGGCCAGGCCGTAGTTGCGGATGTCGGCCACGTGCTTGGCGCCCTTGAGGCCGTGGACGGCGTTCTCGAAGTACGGCGCCAGCGCCTTCACGCGCGCGGGCATGTCTTCCTTCTGCAAGATGTCCAGCACCGCGTTGCCCGCCGCGCAGGCCACTGGGTGGGCGGAGTAGGTGTAGCCGTGGGGAAACTCCAGCATGTACTCGGGGCCGCCCTGTGCCATGAAGGTGTCGTAGATCTCCTTGCTCGCCACGCAGCCGCCCAGCGGCTGGGCGCCGTTGGTCACCTGCTTGGCGAAGTTCAGGATGTCGGGCGTCACGCCGAACACCTCGGCGCCCGTCCAGCCGCCGCAGCGGCCGAAGCCGGTGATGACCTCGTCGAAGATCAGCAGGATGTTGTTCTGCGTGCAGATCTCGCGCAGGCGCTGCAGGTAGCCAGCAGGCGGAATCACCACGCCGGCCGAGCCGGAGAACGGCTCCACGATCACGGCGGCGATGTTGCTCGCGTCGTGCAGGGCGATCACGTCCAGCAGCTTGTCGGCCAGGGCCCGGCCGTCGGTGTCGGGCATGCCCTTGAAGAACGAGCCCACGGGCGGCTGCGTGTGGGGAATGTGGTCGGCCTCCACCGCCTGGCCGAAGGTCTTGCGGTTGCCCACCATGCCGCCGACCGAAATGCCGCCGAAATTCACGCCGTGGTAGCCCTTCTCGCGGCCGATCAGGCGCGTCTTGCCCGCCTGGCCCTTGGCGCGCCAGTAGGCGCGGGCCATCTTGAGCGAGGTGTCGGCCGCCTCGGAGCCCGAGCCGGTGAAGAACACGTAGTCCAGCCCCGCGGGCGTCAGGTCCTTGATGCGGTTGGCCAGCGCGAACGACGCCGGGTGGCCGAACTGGAACGCGGGCGCGTAGTCCAGCGTGGCGGCCGCCTTGCCGATCGCCTCGGCCACGTCCTTGCGGCCATGGCCCAGGCCCGAGCACCACAGGCCCGAGAGGCCGTCGAAGATCTTGCGGCCATCCGCATCGGTGTAGTAGGCGCCCTGGCCGCCCACAATCATGCGCGGCTTGGCCTTGAAGTTGCGGTTGCCGGTGAAGGGCATCCAGTGCGCGTCGAGCCAGGCGGCGTCCGTGCGTGGGGCGGCTTGCTGGCTGGCGTCGTCGATGACGGTGAAGGACATGGCGGTTTCCTCGGAGCGTGAAGAGGGGGAAAGCGCACATTCTGGGCAGCCGGCTCATTCCCTCAAAGCACCAAATATCCACGTTCACTTGCCAGAAAGTGCAAGCAATAGCGGCGCACAGGCACATGCCCCTAAAATCGAGAATAGTTATCGTTTGCACAATCTGACCGGCCATCGTCCCATGCGCCCCTCCCTGCCCCTTGCTGCCTTTCCGGAGCACTACCACGCACTGGTCGCGTTCGTGGCGCGCCGCGTCGGCAGCCGCCAGACGGCGCAGGATCTCGTGCACGACGCCTGGCTGCGCCTGGCCGAGCACGCCGCGCCCGCCGAGCCGTTCCGGCCGGCCGAGCACGCGCCGCGCGCTTACCTCTACACCATGGCCGAGCATCTGGTCATCGACCACCTGCGCCACCGCCAGCGCACGGCCGAGCGCTTCGAGTCCGGCGCGTCCGAAGGCCAGGCGCTCGACGTGGCGGACGCCTGCAGCCACCGCGAGGCCCTGGCCGCCGTCGATGCCGCGCTCGCCGCGCTGCCCGGGCGCTGCCGCGCCATCTTCCTGGCCGACCGGCTCGACGGCCTGCCGCAAGCCGAGATCGCCGCACGCCACGGCGTCTCCGTCAAGACCGTGGAGCGCGAGGTCATGCGCGCCATGGACACCGTGGAAGCCGCACTGCACCGCTGGCGCGGCGACGTGGCGCCAGCGCGCACCGGGCGCCGCCGCGCGCTCTCGGCGCTGCTCGGCGTGGCGGGCTTCGGCGTGGGCAGCGCCGCCGCCTGGCGCCTGTGGCGCGAGCATGTCGCCACCTGGCAGGCCGTGCTGGCCACCGCCACCGGCCGCCAGCGCACGCAGGCGCTGCCCGACGGCAGCACCATCGCCCTCGACGCCCAGACGCGCGCCGAGGTGCGCTACTACGGCGCGCGCCGGCATGTGCGCCTGCTGGCCGGCTCCGCCTTCTTCCGCGTGGCGCGCGACGAAGGCCGGCCCTTCGTCGTCGATGCCGCGCACGCGCGCCTCACCGTGCTGGGCACGCGCTTCGAGGTCGCTCTCGCCGCCGATGGCGCGCTGCGCGTGGCCGTGGAGGAAGGCCATGTGCGCGTGCAGGACCTGGCGGGCGCGGGCATCGCCCACGACCTGACCGCCCACGAGGCGCTGCACTGGCCACCCGGTGGCCCGCCCCGGCGCGCGCGCGAACCCGGCGACGTGGCCGCCTGGCGCGACGGCTGGCTGGACTTCCGCCACGAGCCGCTGGGCGAGGCCGTACAGCGCATCGCGCGCTACAGCCCGCGCCCGCTGCGCGTGGCACCGGACGCGCAAGCGCTGCCCGTCTTCGGCCGCGTGCGCATCACCGAGGCGCACGCCTGGCTGCGCCTGCTGCCGCACACCCTGCCGGTCACGGTGCGCGAGGAGGGCCAGGGCGCGCAGCGCGCCATCGTCATTGCGCGGCGAGGTTCGGGGTAAAAAATGGCTCCAGCACTTATGTAGCAAGCGCTGGCAGCTATCAATTTCGATAATCAAAAAAAGGTGAGGGAAACGGCCCGCTCGTTCGTATCAACCCTTTGAAACCATTCCAAGGGAACCGACGACATGACCTCTCTTCACCGCAGACACCTGATCGCCGCCACCGTCCTGGCGCTGGCGGGCGCCGCCGCCACGGCGGCGGACTTCGACATCCCGGCCCAGCCGCTCGACGCGGCGCTGGCTCAGCTCGCGCGCCAGGCCGGGCTGCAGCTGCTGGCGCCGCCCGCGCTGGTGCAGGGCCGCCCGGCGGGCGCGGTGCGCGGCAGCATGGCGGCGCAGGATGCGGCGCGGCGGCTGCTGCAGGGCAGCGGCCTCGCGGCACGCATCGAGGGCACGACGCTGTTGGTGGAGCGCGCGGCTTCCGCCGCCACGCTGCCCGAGGTGCAGATCACGGCCGAGGCCGAGCGCAGCGGCACCACCGAAGGCAGCGGCTCCTTCACCACCCGCACGATGTCCAGCGCCACCCACCTGCCACTGACCATGCGCGAAACGCCGCAGTCGGTGACGGTGCTGAGCAGCGCCCGCATCGAGGCCGATAACCTGGTGGATATGCTCGATATCGCCAAGGCGACGCCGGGGCTGCAACTGAGTACCAACGACGCCCGCCCCTCCCTCATGTCGCGCGGCTATAGCGTCGACAGCATCACGCAAGACGGCATCAAAAGCGAATACATCGGGGACGAGGACACGCTCGGCAACCTGGCCATGCAGGACCGGGTCGAAGTGGTGCGGGGCGCCACAGGCCTGGTGTCGGGTGGCGGCAACCCGTCCGCTGCCGTCAACATGGTCCGCAAGCGGCCCACCAGCACCTGGCAGTTCAAGGGTTCCACCAGCGTGGGCAGTTGGGACGACTACCGGCTGATGGCCGACATGAGCGGCCCCCTGACGGAAGACGGACGCATACGCGGCCGCGTGGTCGGTTATGTCCAGAAAGCAGGCGACTACTACGACCTCGCCTTCAACGACAAGCGCCTGGGCTATGTCACGGTCGATGTCGATCTGACAGCGCAGACCACCCTCAACGTCGGCTATTCCCAGGTGTATTCCAACAGGAACCGGAGTTGGGGCGGACTGCCGACGAGCTACGAAGGCCACCACCTCGGCCTGCCGCGCTCGACCTTCGGCGGCGCGGACTGGGAATACGACAAGAACAAGGCCGACACGCTCTATGTCAGCCTGGCGCACGATTTCGGCGCAGGCTGGAAGCTGAATGCCAACGGCGCCCACGTGCGGCGCAGCTACGACATGCTCGCCACCTGGCTGGTCAACACGCCCGGCGCCGGCGGCTACGGACACGTGTGGTACGCCGCCCAGACGCCGCGCAGGCAGACGGCGCTCGACCTCAAGCTGTCTGGCCCCGTGTCGTGGTTCGGGCGCCAGCATGATCTGCTGTTCGGCGCCACGGCCAACCGCCAGAGCAGGCGCACCGATGAGTGGTTCGCGGGCTGGGACGCTCCGATCACCAGCGGCGTCGATCTGGCGACCTGGAACCATGTGGCACCCCGGCCGGACACCAGCCACGCGAGTCCCTGGCTGACCTACTACCCAACGGCCCACGACAAACAGGACAGCCTGTACTCCACAGGCAGGTTCAACCTGACCGACACGCTGGATCTGTTGCTGGGGGCGCGGCTGGACTGGTACGACAAGGAAGACCCCTGGGGCGGCGACCCGTACAAGCTGAACGCGCACTTGACGAAGTACGCCGGGATGACGTGGAAGTTTGCAGGCCAGCATTCAGCCTATGTGAGCTACAGCGACATCTTCATGCCGCAGAATTTGCGCGACCTGGGCGGCAGCGTGCTGCCGCCCCGAAGCGGCAAGAACTATGAAATCGGGGTGAAGGGCGAATACCTGGGCGGTGCGCTGAACGGCAGCGCCGCACTGTTCCGTACCGAAGAAAGCAACCGGCCAGCCTACCTGAGCGACCAGAGTGCCTGCACCATTGCGCCCCAGCCCTGCTATACCGCCGCCGGCCTGGTCCGCACCGAAGGGGTGGACATCGAACTGCAAGGCGCGCTGACGCCCCACTGGCAGGTCGGGGCCGGCCTGACCTGGTCGGAAACGCGCTTCCGCAAGGATGCCAATCCGGCCAACATCGGCCAGCGGCTCGACACCACGTCGCCCACCACGCTCTTCAAACTGAGCACGCAATACACCCTGCCCGGCGCGCTGAACCGGCTGACCCTGGGCGGGCGCATCAACTGGCAGAGCAAGATGTACTGGGAGGTGGAGAACGCCTATGGCAACGTGGCGCGCAACCAGCAGGGCGCGCGCGCCATCGTCGATCTGTCGGCCAGCTACCGCCTGACGAAGAACGTCAGCGTCAAGCTCGACATCAACAATGTCTTCGACAAGGTCTACTACTCAGCCATCGGCTATGGCGACTCGTGGGGCTCCTCCGAGGTGTACGGGCGCCCGCGCAGCGCGCTGCTGACGCTGAACGCGGGCTTCTGACGGGATTGCTGCAAAAGATCAGCGCGGCAACCTGGTCCGGCGCCGGGCAGCCCCTCGCGCCGCGCCAAGGCGGCGGCGCCTCACTGCAGCCGCACCACCACCATGGTCTGGTTGAGGAGCTGGTAGCCGATCTCGCCGAAGGTGAACGGCCCCTCCACCCCGCCGCCCAGGGCCTGGTTTTCCAGTTCGCCGAAGACGAAGTTCAGGATGCAGTTGCAGGAGAACACCACGCCCGTGGCGTCGAATCCGGCGAGCCGCTCGCGGAACGCCTGGGCGTAGTGCGCCACCGGGCGCGCCAGGCGGTAGTCCACCCCGGGGAACACGGGCGCGTACAGCGTGACCTTGCCTGCCGCCACGTCGACGTGCTGGAACGACACGTTGACGTGCGCGCCCGCGAAATCCCCCACCAGCGGCAGCTTGCCGTCGGCAGCGCCGCGCTCCTGCAGGTACTGCGCCAGGTTGACGCTGCGCCCGTCCACGCTGCAGTCCCCCACCTCGAAGCCCAGGGTGTCGAAGCGCAGCACCGCGTCCGCGTCAGGTTCGAAGATGTTGACGATCTCCACGGTGACCAGTTGGTCGTCGGGCACGCGCACATGAGCCACCACGGCGGCGTCCTCGTAGGCCTGGCCGCTGCGCCCGTCAAACACCTTGGGCGTGGCGCGCCCCAGCTCGCCCAGGTGCACGCCCGCCACCCAGCCGACGATGGGCTTGGAGAACGCATCGGGGTAGCCGTCAGCCTCGCGGGCGAAGCGCGCGTGGGCGCTGCTGCCAGCGGGCAGGATGGCGAGCGCGAAGCCGTTGTCCGCCGTGGCGGCGGTGATGCCCGCCAGCGCATCGGCGCCATAGCAGGCCAGCGTGACCTCGCCCACCTGCGACAGGTCGGTGACGAAGACGCTGCCCTCGGTCACGATCGTGGCCCGGCCCTGGGCCGAGAGGTAGGGAATGGTGCCGCCGATCCAGGGGCCGGCGGGCAACTGGCGCAGCACCGCCTCGGCCCCGGCGATCGCCAGGGGGCGGCCCTCGCGGATCCACTGGGCGGCGTCCTGCACGCGCATCAACTGGTTCATCATGGTGTTCTCCTGGATCAAAGGCGGGCCAACTGGGCGATCTCGTCCGCCAGCAAGCGCTCGTACTTGACGAAGAAGGCGCGGATTTCCGCCGCCTTCGCCGGGATCGGGTCGGTGGAGCGCTCGACCCGCTTGGCGAGCAGTTGCGCCGCCAGCAGCGGGGTCTGCAAACGCTGCATCCCGCCGGTGGCCAGGCTTTGCCAGCACGGCGCGGAAGAAGGAGGAAGGGAACTGACCATACGAAGACAACCTTTCGCGTGAAACCATGGGCAGGGTGAAGCACCCCGGGCACGCCAGGGCCACCGCAACTCGCGTGCCAGCGCGCCGCCACGCCTGCGCACAGAGGCGGCCCGCGTGGCGGTGGGTGCGCCAGTGCGCCGTCCTGCAACAGCGGCGCGTCCATGCCGGAACAGTGCGCGGGCGGTTATGGCTACCATGGCGTGCCACTTCGACCGCACCGCAAACCTGTGGACCCAACCCGCCCCCTGCCCCCATCGCCCGCCCCGCGCCAGCGCGCCGTGCTCGGCCAGCTCTCCGACATGGACCTGCGCCTGCTGCAGGTCTTCAAAGCCGTGGTCGAGTGCGGCGGCATGGCGGCGGCCGAGCTGGAGCTGAACATCGGCACCAGCACCGTGAGCCGCCACGTGAAGGACCTGGAAACACGCCTGGGCATGACGCTGTGCCGCCGCGGCCGCGCGGGCTTCGCGCTCACGCCCGAGGGGCAGCGCGTGTACGAGGAGACGCTGCGCCTGCTGGCCTCGGTGCGCGGCTTCCTCGGCAGCATCGACGACATCCACGCGCGCATGGGCGGACAGCTCGCCGTGGCCGTGTTCGACAAGACGGCCAGCAACCCGGCCGCGCACATCGGCGACGCCATCGCCGCCTTCACGGCCCAGGCGCCGCACGTGCAGCTGCAGCTGCACGTGGGCTCGATCAACGCCATTGAGCGCGGCGTGATCGACGGCAGCTACCAGGTGGGCATCATCCCGGCGCACCGCAGCTCGCAGAGCCTGGTCTATGCCGACCTGTTCGGCGAGACCATGCTGCTGTACTGCGGCGCCGGCCACCCGCTGTTCGGAGCAGCGCACGCCGCGCTCGACTGGGATGCGCTGCGCGCCTACCCGTTCGCTGGCCTGGGCTACCACTCGCCCAACATGGAACTGAGCCACCAGGCGCAGCTCACGCGCAGCGCCACCGGCTTCGACCAGGAATCCATCGCCACGCTGGTGCTGTCGGGGCGCTTCCTGGGCTTTCTGCCCGACCACTACGCCGAGGCCTTCGAGCGCCAGGGCCGCATGCAGGCCGTGCACCCGCAGCGGCTGCACTACCACTGCCGCTTCGTCAGCCTGGTGCGGCGCTCGCCCGCGCCGAGCCGCGCGGCGCAGGCCTTCGTGCAATGCCTGCAGGACGCCCACGCCACCGAACAGGAGTCCACCCCATGAACATCGCCCGCCTGCTGCAGCGCAGCGCCACCCTGTACCCCGACCGCCCGGCGCTGCTGGTAGGCGCGCAGCCCTGGCTGACCTACGCGCAGCTCGGCGCGCGCGCCGCCGCGCTGGCCGGGCACCTGCGCCAGCAGGGCATCGGCCCCGGCGACCGCGTGGCACTCTACGCCGCCAACGTGCGCGAATACCTGGAGGCCCTGCACGCCGTGTACTGGGCCGGTGCCGTCACCGTGCCCGTGAACTACAAGCTGCACGCGCGCGAGCTGGAGTACGTGCTGCGCGACAGCGGCGCGGCGCTGCTGCTGGTCTCGCCCGAACTCGCGCCCGCCGCCACGCCGGTGGCGCCGCCCGGCACGCGGGTGCTGGTGCTGGGCGCACCCGCCTACGAGCAAGCCCTGCGCCAGGCACCCCTGCCGGTGCAGGAGCGCGCGCCGGACGACCTGGCCTCGCTGTTCTACACCTCGGGCACCACGGGCCGGCCCAAGGGCGTGATGCAGACCCACCGCAACCTGCTGGCCATGACGGCCTGCTACTTCACCGACGTGGACGACGTGGATGCGCGCGACGCCATGGTCTACGCCGCACCCATGTCGCACGGCGCCGGGCTGTACAACTTCGCCCACGTCCTGCGCGGCGCGCGGCACGTGGTGCCGGCCTCGGGCGGGTTCGAGCCCGCCGAGCTGCTGGACCTGGCCCGGCACGTGGGGCGGCTGGTGCTGTTCGCCGCCCCCACCATGGTCAAGCGCCTGGTGGACCATGTGGAGGCTGGGGACGGTACGGCCGATGCCTCCGGCTTCAAGACCATCGTCTACGGCGGCGGCCCGATGTACGTGGACGACCTGCAGCGCGCCCTGGCCACGCTCGGGCCCTGCCTGGTGCAGATCTACGGCCAGGGCGAGAGCCCCATGACCATCACCGCCCTGGCGCGCGAACACCTGCTGGACCGGGCGCACCCGCGCTGGCTGCAGCGCATCGCCTCGGTGGGCGTGGCCCAGTCGCTGGTGGAGGTGCGCGTGGTGGACGCCGCCGGCGCACCGCTGCCCGTGGGCGAGGTCGGCGAGGTGGTGGTGCGCGGCGAAACCGTGATGCCCGGCTACTGGAACAACCCCGAGGCCAGCGCGCAGGCGCTGCAGGACGGCTGGCTGCACACCGGCGATACGGGCTGCCTGGACGCGGACGGTTTCCTCACGCTCAAGGACCGCTCCAAGGACCTGGTCATCTCCGGCGGCTCCAACATCTACCCGCGCGAGGTGGAGGAGGTGCTGCTGGCGCACCCCGCCGTCTCCGAGGTGGCCGTGATCGGCCAGCCCGACGCCGAATGGGGCGAGGTGCCCGTGGCCTTCGTCGTCGCCCGCGCGGGCGCGGCGCCCGACAGCGCCGCCCTCGACGCCTGGTGCCTGGCGCAGATGGCCCGCTTCAAGCGCCCGCGCCACTACCACTGGGTGGCCGCGCTGCCCAAGAACAGCTACGGCAAGGTGCTCAAGACCGCGCTGCGCGCCGGGCTGGCGGACGCGCAGGGTTCATAGGCAAATCGGGCTCCAGCGCTTGTGCAGCAAGCGCTGGCAGCTCTTTTTTCAGGAGCATCTGTCCCAGCCGGGACATCCGCCGTGGCGCCTGGCCTTATTATTTCGCACGCGAAATAAATAACCCGTGCCATGGCCCACCCACCCCGTCTCGTGTACCTGCTGGGCAGCGCCCAGCGCCGCCTGCAGCAATGGATCGCCGCGCAGCAGGAGCGCGCCGCGCTGTCGGGCGCGCGCCCGCCCACCCCGGCGCAGGCCGGCGTGCTGTTCGTGCTCGCGCGCAGCGACGGCGTGGCCATGGGCCAGCTGGCCGAGGCGCTGGACCTGGCGCCCTCGGCCGCCTCGGGCCTGGCGCAGCGCATGGAGGCGCTGGGCTGGGTGGCGCGCCGCCCCAACCCGCACGACGCCCGCACGCTGCAGCTGTGGCTGCTGCCCGCAGGCCAGGCGCAACTGCCCGGCCTGCGCACCGCCACGCAATGCATCAACCAACGCCTGACCGCAGGCTTCACCGACGCCGAGCTGCACACCGTGGCGCGCTGGCTGGAGCATGTGCAAACCCTCGGAGACCCCCATGACTGACATCCCCGCCACCACGGCCCGCGCCGCCGCCCAGCCCGCGCCCGAGCCGGTAGACATTCCCTGCGCCGACGGCGTGCGCCTGCGCGGCCACTTCTTCCACGCGGCCCCGGACGCAGCCGCGCGGCCGCTGCCGGTGCTCCTGTCCCCGGCCACGGGCGTGCGCCAGCAGTTCTACTGGCACTTCGCCGACTGGCTGGCGCGCGAGGGCTACGACGTGCTGGTGTTCGACTACCGGGGCATCGGCCAGTCGCTGCACGGGCCGCTGGCGCGGTGCGACGCCCGGCTCGTGGACTGGGGCCAGCGCGACCAGGTGGCGGCGCTGCAGTGGCTGCTGGCGCGCTGCCAGGCCGCGCAGGCCATCCTGGTGGGCCACAGCGCGGGCGGGCAGATGCTGGGCCTGCTGCCCAACCACGCGCAGGTGGCGCGCCTGGTGGGCGTGGCGGCCTCCAGCGGCTGGTTCGGCGGCATGCGCCTGGCTTTCGCGCTCAAGGCCCGGCTGGGCCTGCGCGTGCTGATGCCGCTGGCTTCGCGCTGGCTGGGCTACGCGCCCACCTCGCGCATCGGCCTGGGCGAGAACCTGCCCGCCGCCGTGGCGCGCCAGTGGGGCCAGTGGTGCGCCGCCGGCGGCTACGCCACCAACGCCGTGCGCGGCCAACCGACGCAGGACTTCCACGCCCAGGTGCGCACCCCGGTCACCGTGCTCTACGCCACGGACGACGACATCGTCACCCCGGCCACGGTGCAGGACCTGCTGCGCACCTGGCCCGCCGCCCCGCGCAGCAGCCTGGCCGTGCGCCCCGCCGACCACGGGCTGCGCGCCATCGGGCACATCCACTGGTTCCGCCCGTCGCACCAGGCGCTGTGGCCGCTGATCGGCGCGGCGATGCAGGGGTGAGCGTGAGACGCATGCGGGCACGGAAATAGGAGGAAAAACAGCCTCCAGCGCCCGCCCACAAAGCGCAAGAAGCTCTCAAAAAGAGAGCATCCATGCCCCCAGCGGCCGCAGTGTCACAAGCCTGCACACCACTGGCCCAATCTGGAACACCCGGCGCCATGGCCTGCAACACCGCACCCCGTGCCACGCCCTTTTTTCGCGCCTGCCCCCTGTGCGCCAGGGCTGGCACGAAGCTTGATTACTCCTTGCCCAGCCAGCCCCCCGGCCCCGGCACCATCCTCAAGGAGACTTCCATGGACATGTTTGAACTCAAGCGCTTCAACCTCGACATCGCCTACCCCTACAAGCAGCAGTACGACAACTTCATCGGCGGCAAGTGGGTCGCGCCGCTGGCGGGGCGCTATTTCGACAACGTCTCGCCGATCACCGGCAAGGCGTTCTGCAAGGTGGCCCAGTCCGACGCGAACGACGTGAACCTGGCCCTGGACGCCGCCCATGCCGCGCAGGACAAGTGGGCCCACACCTCGGTGACGGAGCGCGCCAACATCCTGCTGAAGATCGCCGACCGCATGGAGCAGAACCTGGAGCTGCTGGCGATTGCCGAGACCATCGACAACGGCAAGCCGCTGCGCGAGACCATGGCGGCCGACATTCCGCTGGCCATCGACCACTTCCGCTACTTCGCGGGATGCATCCGCGCGCAGGAAGGCGGCATCTCCGAGATCGACGCCAGCACCGTGGCCTACCACTTCCACGAGCCCATCGGCGTGGTCGGGCAGATCATTCCGTGGAACTTCCCGCTGCTCATGGCTTCGTGGAAGCTGCCGCCCGCGCTGGCCGCCGGCTGCTGCGTGGTGATGAAGCCCGCCGAGCAGACGCCCGCCTCGATCATGGTGCTGATGGAGCTGATCGCCGACCTGCTGCCGCCCGGCGTGGTCAACGTGGTCAACGGCTTCGGCAAGGAAGCGGGCGAGGCGCTGGCCACCAGCAAGCGCATCACGAAGATCGCCTTCACCGGCTCCACGGCCGTGGGCCAGCGCATCCTGCACGCCGCCGCCGACAACCTGATCCCCTCGACGGTGGAGCTGGGCGGCAAGAGCCCCAACATCTTCTTCGCCGACGTGATGGAGCAGGACGACGAGTTCCTCGACAAGGTGATGGAGGGCTTCTCGATGTTCGCGCTGAACCAGGGCGAGGTCTGCACCTGCCCGTCGCGCATCCTGATCCAGGAGTCGATCTATGACCGCTTCATCGAGCGCGCCGTCAAGCGCGTGCAGTCGATGAAGCAGGGCCACCCGCTGGACAAGACCACCATGGTCGGCGCGCAGGTGTCGCAGGCGCAGCTCGAACGCATCCTGGGCTACATCGACGTGGGCCGCCAGGAGGGCGCGCAGTGCCTCACGGGCGGCGAGCGCAACCGCCAGGGCGGCGACATCGACGACGGCTTCTTCATCAAGCCCACGCTGCTGTTCGGCCAGAACGACATGCGTGTGTTCCAGGAGGAAATCTTCGGCCCCGTGGCCTCGGTCACCACCTTCAAGACCATGGAGGACGCCATCCGCATCGCCAACGACAGCGAGTACGGCCTGGGCGCCGGCGTGTGGAGCCGCAACGGCACCACGGCCTACCAGATGGGCCGCGCCGTCAAGGCCGGGCGCGTGTGGACCAACTGCTACCACCTGTACCCCGCGCACGCGGCCTTCGGTGGCTACAAGAAGTCGGGCATCGGGCGCGAGAACCACAAGTCCGCGCTGTCCAACTACCAGCAGACCAAGAACCTGCTGGTGAGCTACAGCCCCAAGGCGCTGGGCTTCTTCTGAGCCCCGCCCGGCCCGCACGGGCCGGATGCCTGCACAGGGCGCGGCCCGGCCGCGCCCTGCCTCCTCCCACATCCCCTTCCTTTCTCTCGTGCAAGGAGCCTCCATGCATGCCGTCCCCCTGATGTCGTTCGCAGCCTGCGGCGGCCTGCTGGCCCTGGCCCTGGCCCAGGCAGCGCAGGCACAGGTGCAGGCCCCGGCCCTGCCCGATGTCACCGTGCGCAGCACCCTGGTGCAGTCGCCGCTGGACTACGCCCCGGCCTCGGTCACCCTGGTCGATGGCGACCGGCTGCGCGACCGCCAGTGGCAGGTCAACCTGTCGGAAGCGCTGTCCACCACGCCCGGGCTGCTGCTGCAGAACCGCCAGAACTACGCGCAGGACCTGCAGTTGTCGATTCGCGGCCACGGCGCGCGCTCGATGTTCGGCGTGCGCGGCGTTCAGATCCTGGTGGACGGCATCCCCTCCACCATGCCCGACGGCCAGGGCCAGGCCAACAACATCGACCTGCAATCGGTCGAGCGCATCGAGGTGCTGCGCGGGCCCTACTCCACGCTGTACGGCAACGCCTCGGGCGGCGTCATCAACGCCTACACCGCGCGCGGCGAAGGCAGCCCACGCATCGACGGCAGCTTCGCCATGGGCAGCAACGGGCAGAAGCGCCTGGGCCTCAAGGCGCAGGGCGAGCGCCAGGGCGTGGGCTACGTGCTCAGCGCCAGCCGCTTCCTGACCGATGGCTACCGCCCGCAAAGCGCCGCCGACAAGAACCTGTTCAACGCCCGCCTGGACACCGACCCCGGCCCGGACAGCCACCTGATGCTGGTGGCCAACCACGTGGAAGTCACCGCGCAGGACCCCGGCGGCGCCACGCCCGCCGAGTGGGCCGCCGATCCGCGCTTCGTCGCCAAGGGGCCGCTGGACTTCAACATGCGCAAGAGCATGCGCCAGGTCCAGGCCGGGCTGGGCTACGACGTGCGCGTGGACGGCAGCAATGCGCTGCGCCTCATGGTCTATGCCGGGCAGCGCCGCATCACCCAGTACCAGTCCACCCCGGTGGCGTCGCAAACCCCGCCCACCAGCGCCGGCGGCGTGATCGACATGGCGCGCGACTACGGCGGCATGGACCTGCGCTGGGCCCACGACACCCAGGCGCTCGGCCAGCCCCTGAGCCTGGTGCTGGGCCTGTCCGCCAACGTGGTCAAGGAAGACCGCCAGGGCTACAACAACTTCCTGGGCAGCCAGCTCGGCGTGAAAGGCGCGCTGCGCCGCGACGAACGCAACACCCTCGGCAACGCCGGCCCCTACCTGCAGGCGAGCTGGGCCTTCGCGCCGCAGTGGAAGCTCGACGCCGGGCTGCGCTGGAGCAACGTGAAGGTGGACTCCGACGACCGCTACATCACCCCCACCAACGGCAACGACAGCGGCGACACGCGCTTTCGCCGCTGGCTGCCCATGCTGTCGGTGCAGCGCGCGCTGGACGAACGCACCCACGTCTATGCCTCGGCTGGCGGCGGCATGGAAACGCCCACGTTCAACGAGCTGTCCTACCGCCCCGGCGGCCTGCCGGGCCTGAACTTCGGCCTGCAGGCAGCCACCTCCACCAGCCTGGAGCTGGGCCTGCGCCAGCGCCTGGCGGGCGAGCTGCTGCGCGGCCAGTGGTCGGCGGCGCTGTTCCATACCGATACGGACAACGAGATCGTCGCCGCCGACAACACCGGCGGGCGCGCCACCTACCGCAACGCCGGGCGCACGCGGCGCCAGGGCCTGGAGCTGGGCGCGAACCTGCAGCTGGCGCGCCAGTGGCAGCTGAACGCGGCGCTCACCGTGCTCGACGCCACGTTGCGCGACGGCTTTTGCGACAGCAAGGGCGGCTGCATCGCCGCGGGCAAGCGCATCGCTGGCACGGCCCGCACCCAGGCCGCGCTCGGGCTCGACTGGCGCCCCCATGCCGACTGGCGCGTGGGCGCGGACTGGCGCCACGTCGGCGCCATCGCCGCCAACGACAGCAACCGCGTCGAGGCCCCGGGCTATGGCGTGCTGGGCCTGAGCGCGGGCTACACCCGGCACTGGGGGCCCTGGAAGCTCGATGTCTTCGCGCGCATCGACAACCTGGCGGACAAGCAGTACGTGGGCTCGGTCATCGTCAACGAGAGCAACGGCCGCTACTACGAGGCCGCACCGGGGCGGCAGTGGATGGCCGGCCTGAGCGCCTCCTACCAGTTCTGACCATGGTGCCCGCCGAAGACCTGCGCGCCCTCCAGCCCTGGCTGGAGGCCCAGCCGTTCTTCCTGCTGGGCTCGGCCAACGCGGCGGGCGACTGCGACTGCTCGTACCGCGGGCGCCAGACCGAGGGCGGCGCCGAACCGCTGCTGCGCGTGGAGGGCGGCACGCGGCTGGTCTTCCCGGACTACCCGGGCAACAACCTGTTCAACACCATCGGCAACCTGCTGGAACACCCCGCGCTGGCCCTGCTGTTCGTCGATTTCGCGCGGCAGTCCACCGTGCTGGTGCAGGGGCGCGCCGCGCTGGCCGGGCCCGACCCGGACTGGCCCACGGCGCCGCGCACCATCGCCGTCGCGGACTGCCGCGTGCTGCGCGCGCCGGTGGCCGGGCTGCCGCACCTCGTTCCAGCTTGATCCGCACGCCAGGAGCCGCCATGCGCATCGTCCTCGAAGACCCCGACGGCCCCGGCATCTTCCACGCGGGCGAACGCGCGGCGCACGCGCGCTTCGGCGTGCAGGCGCAGGCGCGCGAGATGCAGGGCACGGTGGCCAGCCGCCTGAGCGCGGGCAACGCCCGCTTCATGGCCAGCCAGCCGTTCTTCTTCGCCAGCGTGCGCGAGCCCGACGGCGCCGTCTTCACGCAAATGCTGGCCTGCGTGGCGACGGCCCAGGGCACCTACCCGCTGGTGGCGTTCGGCGACGCGCAGACCTTCTACTTCCTGCTCGGCGAGGCGGCCGGCGCCAGGCTCTGGCAGGCCGTCGCGCAGGGCGACGGCAAGGCAGGCATGGTGTTCGTGGACTTCGCGCGCCGCGCGCGCCTGCGCGTCAACGGCACGCTGCGGCTGGCGGCGCCAGATGCGCTGCCGGGCTTCGCATGCCCCGTGGGCCATCGCCTGGTGGAGGCACGCGTGGAGCAGGCCTATGCCAACTGCCAGGCCCGCATCGTGCGCCTCAAGGCCGCCTGACGCCGCCGCGACAGCGGCACACTTTTTGCTGCAAATAACCCTTGCGCAGCCTGCAGGTTGTCAAACACCGGTACCGTTCGGACAATCCCCCGAACAGACGACCACGCCCCTGCGCACGCAGGCCGTGCGCCAGGGACCATAAAGAAGATGGAAACACGTATTTCCATACCCAGGAGACTTTCATGGGCACCATGCCGACCCGGCCATCCGACATGGCCGTGCAGACACCGCCGCCGGACGCCATCGCCGTCATCGACGAGGCGAACCAGCGCTCGCTCGCGTTTGGCGTCTCCACCGATGACGAGCCCGACTTCACCAGCCTCGGCATCGGCCACCTGAAGGACTCCCTGGAGGAGAACCGTTTCCTGTTCCAGCATGCCGTGCCGGTGATGGAAACGCTGCGCGGGCAGATCGCCAACACCCACAGCATGGTGCTGCTGACTTCGGCCCAGGGCATGGTGCTGCACTCCATGGGCGACAGCGATTTCCTGGAAAAGGCCAGCGAGGTGGCGCTGGTGCCCGGCATGGACTGGAGCGAGAAGACCAAGGGCACGAACGCCATCGGCACGGCCCTCACGGCGCAGCAGGCCATCACCGTGCATGGCGACCAGCATTTCATGCGCATCAACCATGCGCTGACCTGCTCGTGCGCGCCCATCCTCGACCCCTACGGGGAGATCGTCGGCGCGCTGGACGTGACGGGCGACCACCGCAGCTACCACCAGCACACGCTGGCGCTGGTGCGCATGTCGGCGCAGATGATCGAGAACCACATGTTCGCGAGCAGCTTCCCGAAGGCGGTGCGCCTGCATTTCCACGCGCGCCCCGAATTCCTGGGCACGCTGGTCGAGGGCATCGCCGCCTTCACGCCCGAGGGGCGCTTTCTCTCGGCCAACCGCAGCGCGCAGTTCCAGCTCGGCATGTCGTTCGGCGCGCTGCAGGCGCACACCTTCTCGTCGCTGTTCAACCTGCCGATGTCGGCGCTGTTCGAGCTGTTCGCCGGCAGCGCCGCCACGCCGCACCAGCTGTGCCTGCACAACGGCGTGTCCGTCTGGTGCCGCACCGAGGTCAAGCCCGCCAGCCCCTGGGCCACGCCCATCGTCTCGCCCCTGGCCGATGCCGGCGCGCCGCCAGTGCGCATCGCCCCGGTGCCCAAGGGGCAACTGTCGTCGCTGCAGTACCTCGACACGGGCGATGCGCAGCTGTCGGCCATCATCGCCAAGCTGCGCAAGGTGGTGGACCGCGACATTCCCGTGATGATCCTGGGCGAGACCGGCACGGGCAAGGACCTGCTGGCGCAGGCCATGCACAACGACTCGGCGCGCGCACGCCAGCCCTTCGTGGCCGTCAACTGCGCCTCGATCCCCGACACGCTGATCGAGGCCGAGCTGTTCGGCTACGAGGAAGGGGCCTTCACCGGCGCGCGCAAGAAAGGCGCGTCCGGCAAGATCCTGCAGGCCCACGGCGGCACGCTGTTCCTCGACGAGATCGGCGACATGCCCAAGCACCTGCAGGCGCGGCTGCTGCGCGTGCTGCAGGAGCGCAAGGTGAGCCCCCTGGGCGCGGGCAAGGAGGTGGAGGTGGATGTGACCGTCATCAGCGCCACGCACAAGAACCTCAAGGAGCTGATCGCGCGCGGCGACTTCCGCGAAGACCTGTACTACCGCCTCAACGGCCTGGTCGTGCGCCTGCCCGCGCTGCGCGAGCGCAGCGATTTCGGGGCCGTGGTGAAGAAGGTGCTGCACGCGCTCGAAGGCAACGCGCACATCGCCATCGCCCCGCAGGTGATGGAACTGCTGCAGGCCTACCACTGGCCGGGCAACGTGCGCCAGCTGCACAACCTGCTGCGTACGGCCTGCGTGATGGTGGACGAGGACTGCACCATCCGCCTGGAGCATCTGCCCGACGATTTCCTCGACGAACTGCGTGCGCCCATGCACCCCCTGGCCATGCCGCTGCCCGCGCCGGAGCTGCCCCTGGTGCCCAGCGTGGGCGCGCCGCCGCTGTCCACCGACGACCTGGGCGAGGACGGCCACAGCCTGCACGACGTGACCCTCAACGCCATGGCACAGATGTTGCGACTGCACAAGGGCAATGTGTCGGCAGCGGCCAAGGCGCTGGGCGTTTCGCGCAACACCATCTACCGTAAGAAGAACCTGCTGCCGCCCGATCTGCTCGATTGATGGGCCCGTACATGGGCCGCCCAGGAGGTGTTCCATGCCGCAGCCCCGCTACGACCGTTTTTCCGTTTTCCTGCACTGGCTCATGGCCGTGCTGATCGTGGGGCAGATCGCCCTGGGCCTGTGGATGACCGGGCTGCCCAAGGACGGCAGCAGCCTGCGCGCGGCGTGGTTCAACGTGCACAAGTCATGGGGCATGGTGCTGTGCCTGCTCATCGCCGTGCGCCTGGCCTGGGCGCTGCTGCGCCCGCGCGTGGCGCCGCCGCCCGGGGCCCGCGCCCTGCAGGCGCTGGCCGCGGGCGCCCACCGGCTGCTGTACGCGCTGATGCTGGTGCTGCCCTGGTCGGGGTTCTTCGGCTCGGTGTTTTCCGGCTACCCCATCCGCTTCTTCGGCATGCCGCTGCCCAAGATGGCCAGCCGCTGGGACGGCGCCAAGGAGCTGTTCAGCAACGTGCACCAGTGGGCCGCCGCCGCGCTGGTGCTGCTCGTGGCCCTGCATGTGCTGGCCTTCCTGTACCACCAGTTCATCGTGAAGGACGCCCTGCTGCAGCGCATGCGCTGGCCGCGGCGCCGCGCGCGCAACACCTGTTCCACAGTGCAACACTTTTCGTGACACCTGCGCGGCATGTGTTCCATGCGCCGCGACACCACCGGAGAATCAACCATGGCAAAACGCCGCAATGTGCTGCTGGCGGGCTTGTGGGGCATGGCGGCCCACGCCGCGCGCGCTGCCACGCAAGACCCCGCGGGGAGCGACCCGCTGGGCTCGCCGCAATGGCCGGACCTGCGCCGGAAATACACCCAGGACGCCCCCTTGCGCTTCACCGACGCGGTGCTGGTGCGCACGCCCGCGTTCGCCGACGACGCGCTCAACGTGCCGCTGCAGATCGACGCCCGGGCGCTGCAGGCAGTGGGCGGAGGCATCGCGCGCATGGTCGTCATCGCCGACCGCAACCCGATCCGCGAAGTCCTGGCGTTCGAGCCGCTGCAGGCCCTGCCCCTGCTGGCGCTGCGCATCCGGCTGGAGCAGGCCTCGCCGGTGCGCTGCCTGGTGCAGACGCGCGACGGGCATTGGCACGCGGGCGGGGCCATGGCGCAGGCCGCGGGCGGCGGGTGCACGGTGCCCGGCGTGACACGCGCCGACGGTTCGTGGAGCAAGACGCTGAACCAGGTGCACGCGCGCTTCTTCGGCAACCTCGCCGACGGCACGCGGCGCCTGCGCGTGCAGATCATGCACCCCATGGACACCGGGCTGGTGGCCGGCGTGCCCGCGCTGTACATCGAGCGGCTCGAACTGCAGGACGCCGCGCAGCAGCCCTGGTGGCGCATGCAATTGCACGAGCCGGTGTCGGAAAATCCCCTGCTCACCGTCGAGATGCCGCTGCAAGGCCCGAAGGCGTTCCGCCTGCTCGGCCAGGACAACAACGGCAACCGCATCGATGCCGAGGTGCGGGCATGAAGACACTGAATACCCTTTTCATCGCGCTGGCCTGCTGCATGCCCGCCATGGCGCAGCCCACGGGGACGGCACCCGACACCGCCCGCCTGGACTACCGCCTGCAGCCGCGCCAGATCGCCCCCGGCACCTGGGTGATCGAAGGCGCGGTGGCCGACTTCCTGCCCGCCAACGGCTGCAACATCATCAACACCGCGTTCATCGCCACGGGCGATGGCGTCATCGTCATCAACACCGGACCCTCGCGCCTGTACGGCGAGCAGCAGCGCCGCGCCATAGCCGCCACCCTTGCCGCCGTCACGCCGCAGCCGGTGCGCAGGGTGCTCAACCTCAACCTGCACCCCGACTATTTCTTCGGCAACCAGGCGTGGGACGGCGTGCCGACGCAGGCCCTGGCCGGCAGCATCGCCGGCATGCAGGCCGAGGGCGAGAGCTATGCCGACAACCTGTACCGCCTGTGCGGCGGCTGGATGCGGGGCACGCAAGCCACCCCGGCGCGCCAGGCGCTGGAGCCCGGCAGCTTCACGCTGGGCGATCACCGCCTGGAGCTGCGCCGCCTGCAGGGCCACACCGGGGATGACCTGGTGCTGCTCGACCACAGTACCGGCGTGTTGTTCGCCGGGGGCCTGGTGTTCGCCGACCGCGTGCCGACCACGCCGCACGCCGATCCGGCGCAATGGCTGCACACCCTGGACCTGCTCGCGCAATGGCAGCGCCAGGGGCAATTCAAGCAGCTCGTGCCCAGCCACGGGCCGGTGGACCAGGGGCTGCAAGGCATCGCCCAGACGCGCGACTGGCTGCGCTGGCTGACGGGCTGGATGCAGGACAGCGCACAGCAGGGGCTGGACCTGAGCGAGCTGCTGCGCATGCCCGTGCCCGAACGGTTCGCCGGCTGGGCCGCGCAGCCCGCCGAACTGCACCGCAGCCTGGCGCAGTGGTACCCGGCCTACGAGCGGCGGGCGCTGCAGCCTGCGCAGCCCTGAAGCAATTGCTCCTTATTCAATAGCTGCCAGCGCTTGCTGGACGGGCGCTGGCAGCCATTTTTGCTTGTCATCGCAATCACTTCACGGAGTTCCGCCGATCCTCCAGGTAGGTGCGGATCGACCAGATGGCCTCCTGCGTCAGGGTGCCCTCGAACGGCGGCATGTACACCCGCCCGTCGCGCGTGCGGCCGCGGCGCACCGTGCCGGCGTAGTAGTCGTCCATCTCCTGGTAGCACACCTTGGCCTTGGCGGCGTCGGCGTAGCCGGCGCATTCCTCGTCGAACTTGCGCAGGTCGGGCGCGATGCCGCCGGAGATGGCCTCCAGCCCGTGGCAGCGCGCGCAGTTCTGGTTGTAGGCCGAGCTGCCGATGCGCAGCGCCTCCTTGTGCCCCTCGCCGCTGCTGTACGGGTTGGACTCGCGCCATTTCGTGCCGAGCTGGGGCAGGGTGCTGGTGTCCACGGCCTGGGGCACCACGTCGCCGTGCGCCATGGCGGCGGTGACGCCGCAGGCCAGCGCCAGGGCCAGCAGGCCGCGCCGTGCCGGTACGAAGAAAGATTGCTGCATGGGTTGTCTCCTGATTATGGAAAAGGGATGAACCCGCTTGCGCAATTTGCATGCCACCGCGCATGTGCCCTGGCACGGCGCCGCGCGCTGTCCCAGTTTGCGCCAGGGCGTGCCCGGCTGCTCCTGAAATGAACAGCCGGGCGGCGCGCTGCGCTCCACATTTGAACGCAAGACGCGGCAAACCCCGGCGTACTGCTGCCAAAACCTTCTTGGCACGCCTCTTGCCTCATTGCTGGCGTGATTCATCCACCACAACACAAGGAGACAACCACCATGTCCTCACCGGTATCCAAGCACCTGCGCCTGGGCGCCCTGGCCGCAGCCGCCGCCCTGGCGCTGACGGCCCAGGCCGCCAACGTCAAGCCCGTCACCTGGGAAGAAATCGCCAACGACCACAAGAGCACGGCGGACGTGCTGACCTACGGCCTGGGCCTGACGGCGCAGCGCTACAGCCCGGCCAAGACGCTGACCACCAAGAACGTCGCCGGCCTGGTGCCGGTGTGGAGCTACTCCTTCGGCGGCGAGAAGCAGCGCGGCCAGGAGGCGCAGGCGCTGATCCACGACGGCGTGATCTACGTCACCGCCTCGTACTCGCGCTTCGTGGCGCTGGACGCGCGCAGCGGCAAGCGCCTGTGGACCTACGAGCACCGCCTGCCCGAGGACATCCGCCCCTGCTGCGACGTGGTCAACCGCGGCCCCGCCATCTACGGCGACAAGGTGTACTTCGGCACGCTGGACGCGCGCATCGTGGCGCTGGACCGCGCCACCGGCAAGGTGGTGTGGAACGAGAAGTTCGGCGACCACAAGGTGGGCTACACCATGACCGGCGCGCCCTTCATCATCAAGGACCAGAAAACCGGCAAGGTGCTGCTGGTGCATGGCTCCTCGGGCGACGAGTTCGGCGTGGTCGGCTACCTGTATGCGCGCGACCCCGACACCGGCAAGGAAGTCTGGGCCCGCCCCCTGGTCGAAGGCCACGTGGGCCGCCTGAACGGCCAGCCCAGCACGCCCACGGGCGACCCCAAGGCGCCGAGCTGGCCCAACGACCCGAACAGCCCCACCGGCAAGGCCGAGGCCTGGAGCCAGGGCGGCGGCGCGCCATGGCAGACGCCGTCGTTCGACGTGGAGACCAATACCATCGTCGTCGGCACCGGCAACCCCGCGCCCTGGAACACCTGGAAGCGCACCGCCAAGGGCGACGACCCGCGCAACTGGCCCAGCCTCTACACCTCGGGCCAGGCCTACATCGACCCGACGACCGGCGACCTGAAGGGCTTCTTCTCGCACACGCCCAACGACGCCTGGGACTTCTCGGGCAACAACTCGGTGCTGCTGTTCGATTACAAGGACCAGAAGACCGGCAAGACCGTCAAGGCCTCGGCCCACGCCGACCGCAACGGCTTCTTCTTCGTGACCGACCGCGAGAAGCTCGCCAAGAGCGACACCGGCCACCCCTGGAAGCAGGCCGCGATCATCAACGCCTGGCCGTTCGTCGATGGCATCACCTGGGCCAAGGGCTTCGACCTCAAGACCGGCCTGCCGATCGAGAACAACAACCGCCCGCCCGAGCCCAAGGAAGGCGAGGAAAAGGGCGAGAGCATCTTCGTCTCGCCACCGTTCCTCGGCGGCACCAACTGGATGCCGATGAGCTACAGCCCCGACACCGGCCTGTTCTACATCCCGGCCAACCACTGGGCCATGGACTACTGGTCCGAGCACATCACCTACAAGCCCGGCGCGGCCTACCTGGGCCAGGGTTTCCGCATCAAGAAGCTGCATGACGACCACGTGGGCACGCTGCGCGCCATCAACCCGCAGACCGGCAAGATCGAGTGGGAGCACAAGGAGCAGTTCCCGCTGTGGGCGGGCACGCTCACCACGGCCGGCGGCCTGCTCATCACCGGCACGTCCGACGGCTACGTGAAGGCCTTCGACGCCAAGAACGGCAAGGAGCTGTGGAAGTTCCAGACCGGCTCGGGCGTGGTCTCGGTGCCTGTGACCTGGGAGATGGACGGCGAGCAGTACGTGGCCATCCAGTCCGGCTATGGCGGCGCCGTGCCGCTGTGGGGCGGCGACATGGCCGAGCTGACCAAGCAGGTCTCGCAGGGCGGCTCCATGTGGGTGTTCAAGCTGCCCAAGGCGCAGAAGATGGCAGCCCAATAAGCTGCCGCCCCGCTCCCCTTCCTGCCCGCCCAGCGGCAGGAGGGGGGTCCACGAACCTCTCTCGCAGCCGCCCCTCACCATGAAGAACCTTCTCACCCGCTTCACCCTGGCAGGGGTGGCCTGCCTGGCCTGGGCCGGCAGCGCGCCGGCGCAGCCCGCCGCGCCGGACGAACCCCTGGTCGTCAACGGCTGCCCCATCTGGCCCTACACGCGCTGCCCCGGCGCCGACCTGCGCCACGCCAGCCTGGTGGGCGCGAACCTGGTCGGTGCCGACCTGCGCGGCGCCGACCTGACGCGCGCCGACCTGCGCGGCGCCAACCTCTCGGCCGCCGACCTGGAGGGCGCCAACCTCACCGGCGCGCGCCTGTCCAAGGCCTCGGCGGCCAATGCCGACTTCAAGAACGCCCGCTTCATCGGCACCGACCTGGAGAGCGCGCGCCTGATGCGCTCGGACTTCTCCGGCGCCGTGTTCGACGGCGCCAGCCTGGAGATGGCGCGCCTGAACCACGCCTGGTTCGTCGGCACGCGCTTCATCGCCAGCGACCTGCAGGAGACCAAGTTCGTCGCCACCAACCTGACGGACGCCGTGTTCGAAGGCAACCACGTGCTCTACACCCTGGTGTCCGAGTCCCAGCTGCAAGGCTGCAAGGGCTGCCGCGCCGATTGGAGATAAGCCATGCCCCTCCCCGCTTTCCTGACACCCGCCGCGTGGCTGCTCGGCATGGGCCTGGCTCTGAACGCACAGGCCATCGAGCGTGTCGCCCCGCAGGTCGATACCTCGGCGCTGCCCGCGCAGGCGCGCACCTGGGCCGAGCCCAACCCCCTGCGCGGCGACACGCAGGCCATCGCCATCGGGCAGGCCGCCTTCAACCAGAGCTGCGCCAAGTGCCATGGCGAAAACGCCAACGGCGCGCGCTCTCCCGCGCCGGACCTGCGGCGCCTGGGCACGCGCTGCAAGCGCATTGCGGACGACGCCCTGCGCCAGCGCTGCCTGGGCGATGCCGATGCGTTTTTCATCAAATCGGTGCGCTACGGCAAGCAGAAGTTCGGCATCGTCCACATGCCGCCCTGGGAAGGCGTGGTCAGCCCGGAGCTGGCCTGGGCGCTGCGCAGCTACGTGGAAAACGTGCCTTTGAAGTAAAAATAACACCAAACCCTTATGCAGCAAGCGCCAGCAGCTATAAAAAATAAAGCATCGGCACCGGCGGGACACCACCGGGGAGGCCCGCCATGAACTTCGACGCCGCCCTGCGCGCGCCCGCGCTGCCCCACCTCTCGCGCCGCCTGCGCCTGCAGTACGAGAGTGCGCAGACGCGCTGGGTGCTGCGCGACCCCGAAGGCACGGTGCAGCTCAACGACAGCGCCGCCGAGATCCTGCGCCGCTGCGACGGGCGCCACACCGTGGCCGACATCGTCAGCGAACTCGAAGCGCTGTTCGACACCCAGGGCATCGCCCCCCAGGTGCGCGCGCTGATCGCCGAGGGCACGCGCCGTGGCTGGCTCGACTGACGGCCCGCGCTGGCTCGCCGCCTGCGCCCTGCTGTGGCTGCAGCCCGGCGCCGCCCAGACCTTGCCCCCCGTGAGCGCGCAGGACACGGCCCTGCTGGCCGCCGCCTGCGTCACCTGCCATGGCCCGGGCGGGCGCGGCGCGGGCAGCATTCCCGGCCTGCGCGGGCGCGGCAGTGCCTTCCTGCTGGCGCGCATGCAGGCCTTCCAGTCCGGGCCGGCCGCCGGCGCCACGGTCATGCCGCTGCTGATGCAGGGCTATGACACGGCCCAGATGCAGGCCCTGGCCCAGTGGTTCGCACGCCCGCAGGACGCGAGGCCGTGATGGCGCCGCTGCCCCGCCGCCAGTTCCTGCTCGGCGCCGCCGGGCTGATGGCCCCCACGCTCACCCCCGGACTCCCCCCCGCGCTCGTGCGCGCACAGGCCGCCAGCGCGCGCGTGGTGGTGGTCGGCGGCGGCTTTGGCGGCGCCACGGTGGCGCGCTACCTGCGCGCCTGGGCGCCGCAGGTCCAGGTCACGCTGGTCGAGCCCGCGCGGCGCTTCGCCACCTGCCCGTTCTCCAACCACTACCTGGCGGGGCTGCGCGGCTGGGACAGCATCGTCCACGGCTACGGCGGCCTGCGCGCGGCGGGCGTGCACGTCATCCACGCGCAGGCCGACGACGTGGACGCCGCCGCGCGCACGCTGCGCCTGCACACGGGCCAGACGCTGCGCTGGGACCGCCTGGTGCTCTCGCCCGGCGTGGACATGCGCTGGGACGCGCTCGAAGGCTACGGCGAAGCCGCCGCCGCGCACGCCCCCCATGCCTGGAAGGCGGGCGCGCAAACCCGGCTGCTGCGCCGCCAATTGCAGGCCATGCCCGACGGCGGCGTGTTCGTGATGGCCATTCCCGACAACCCGTTCCGCTGCCCGCCAGGGCCCTACGAACGCGCCAGCCTGGTCGCGCACTACCTGCGCCGGCACAAGCCACGCAGCAAGGTGCTGCTGCTGGACGCGAAGAACAATTTCTCGAAGAAGGAGCTGTTCCTGCAAGGCTGGCAGGCCCTGTACGGCGGCATGGTCGAGTGGGTCAGCCTGGCCCGCGACGGCCAGGTGGTGCGCGTGGACGCGCCGGCGCTGGAGGTGGAGACCCTCTTTGGCGAACGCCACCGCGCCGACGTGCTCAACGTCATCCCGCCGCAGAAGGCGGGCTTCATCGCCGCGCGCGCCGGCGTGGCGGACGCCAGCGGCTGGGCCCCCGTGTACGGCGAAGACTTCGCGTCGCGGCAGGTGCCCGGCGTCCACGTGCTGGGCGACGCGGCGCTGGCCGGGCCGATCCCGAAGTCCGGCTTCGCCGCCAACAACCAGGGCAAGGTGGTGGCCGCGGCCATCGCCGCCGCGCTGACGGGCCGGGCCGCGCCCACAGCCTGGTATGCCAACACCTGCTACAGCCTGCTGGCGCCGGGCTACGGCATCTCGGTGGCGGGGGTATACCGCGCGCAACAGGGGCACATCGTCGACCTGCCACACAGCGTGGGCGTGAGCCCGCTGGATGCCCCGCCCGCGCACCGCGCGGCCGAGGCGCGCCACGGCGCGGCCTGGTACGCTGCGATCAGCCAGGACATCTGGGGCCGCTGACCCTCAGAACGTGTTCATGGCTTGGCGCTGAGCACCCAGCTGGCCAGCAGCTTGAGTTCCTGCGCGCTGAGGCTGGAGTGCGCGGGCATGGCGGCGCGCCCCCACTTGCCCTTGGAGCCCATCTGGATGGACTGCGCCAGCGTGGCCACGGCGTCCTTGTCGCCGGCGTATTTCTCGGCCACCGAACTGAACGCGGGACCGACGATTTTTTCCGAAACGGAGTGGCAGCTGTAGCAGCCATTGGCCTTGACGATTTCTGCGGCGGCGCCCAGATCGGTGGAGGCCTGGGCCGCGGCGGCGGCGGCCCACAGGGAAGCGAGGAGGAGAATGTTGCGCATGACGGAGGAAGGGTCAGGGTGGAAAGACAGAGGTGCTGCGATACGGCAACATCCATGCCAGCCCTTTTTCCCCTGTCCAGCCCCGCCCTGTCCCGCCCGCAGGCCCGGCGCTGCGCCCATCCGTAGCAGGCGGCCCGGGCAGTGTTCAGAAACGAAGCAGTCCCTGCCACAGCCGGTGGAACGGCATTGGCGCCAGCACGCCAAAGCCGCTACCATGGGCGCCATGTCCTCCGCCTTCGCCATCGCATCCTCCGGCCTGCAGGCCGCGCAACTGCGGCTGGACAGCAGCGCACACAACGTCGCCAACATGAACACGCCGGGCTTTCACCGCCAGGCCGTGGCACAGCAGGCCGCGCCGGACCTGGGCGGCGTGCAGGCGCAAACCACCCGCATGCCCGCGCCCGGCGCCGCGCTGGAGCAGGACGTGGTGGAGCAGATGGCCGCGTCCTACGCCTTCAAGGCCAATGTGCTGGTGCTGCGCACGGCCAGGGAAATGACCGGTTCGCTGCTCGACGTGCGCGCCTGACCGGCGCCATGCCCCCTCACGGGCACTGCGCCCAACCGGCCAGCCGCTCCAGCAGCCATTCCTGGAATGTCAGCATGGCGCGCTCCTCACTGCAGGCACGGCGGCCGTGGCCGCCGCCAGGCGGCGGCGCGCGGCGCGCTCCCATGCCTTTTCATGGAAGAAGAAGGCCACGGCCTGCACCGTGGGTTCGAGCAGGCTCAGCGTCAGCGAGGCGATCAGGTTGCCCGTGACGGCGTAGGCCACGAGGGCTGCCACGCAGATGTGGATGAGGTAGTAGCTGCCCGTTTTCATCAGCGTGGGCAGGTTCTGGCGTGCGGCGGCGCGAAGATGGGACATGGCGGGCTCCTGGCGATAGTCTGCAATGAATGTTATTCATTCTCATTTAATGACGCCAATTGATCCTCGCTAAGCCGGGCATAGCGCCCCCGTGAAAGGCCCGCGCGCGGCAGGCGGGCCGCTATCATGGCGGCCTCTTTCCACCCTCTTTTTCCACCCCCTGGAGCGTGCGCATGGCCCTCATGGACTTCATCAAGAAACAGTTCATCGACATCCTCCAGTGGACCGAGGACGGCGACGGCACGCTGGCCTGGCGCTTCCCGATGGAGGGGATGGAAATCCAGAACGGCGCCGCGCTGGTGGTGCGCGAGTCGCAAATGGCCGTCTTCGTCAACGAAGGCCAGGTGGCCGACGTGTTCGGCCCCGGCACCTACAAGCTGACCACCCAGACCCTGCCG